>Ga0207047_1062_pt1 | contig 26629 bp, 19 predicted proteins | sample Alteio_BWMinCont_67_FD_153302 | JGI IMG/M metagenome (GOLD analysis project Ga0207047, IMG submission 153302) | Enriched cells from forest soil in Barre Woods Harvard Forest LTER site, Petersham, Massachusetts, United States -... | ecosystem: Environmental > Terrestrial > Soil > Temperate forest >...
ATTGGACCTCAAGAGGAGAAAAGCATTCATCGCAGATGGAAAGCGGGGAGTTTGGATACGTCTTCCCGCATTCCCGACATCGCAATTCATAAGCAAGCGCCATGAAAACCCTCGATTCCGAGAGCGACAGGGGGCCAAATGGGAAATTCCCATCTGGGTGGTTATGCACGGGCGCCAGTGACTAACTCTTTTACTGCGGTACTGCTGAACTACTGGATTTAGCGAGATGCGATACTACAATGCACCCCGAATCTCATGTTCCCCGCCTAACGCAGGAGAGAGTTGACACCGATGTCTCAGATTGCCTGAGCCGGTTGTCGTGGCGTCACAGGGCCCGTCCCTCAGCCACTCTTCATGAAATTCAGGCCCGCTCCTAAGAGCAAACTTGAATATTCATTGTTTATCACAAGGGCTGGGGCGTTGCAAGGAGGGTGAATTTTGATTGGAAGCCCGATCAATTCCGGATTCGCTGCTGAGAAAACTTGATCGAAATGGGAATAAACGTGCAAGGGACGGTTTCAACCTCCAGGGAATCCCCCGGGGAATCAAGGATGAGGGTATTGGAGAAAGTGGACGGCAGAATATTAGAGGCGTCGGTTTTGAGAAACACAAGCGCTCCGGCGCTGTCAGGAATCAACGCCATGATGCGCGGATTGTCGACCCGGCTCATCTCGAGTAGGGGGCTCGGATGGGGGAGCGTTTGCCTGGAAGTTCATCGTGCTTTTCCTGCCGAAAGGAAGGAGTCGAAATCTGACTACCATCTCATCGCGCTCATTACGAATCATGTTGCGGCGGGAGAAAACTCGGTGTCGCGAGGCTGCTTTCTTCCGTACTCCTACTCTCCCGGCGCTATCAATTTGTACCCTGCCGGGCTGATTCCCGCCTGCAGAGCGTTTACCGAAACAAAGATGATTGTCTGTGCGATTGATCCGATGTTCGTGAATGAAGTTGGCAGGGAGCTGGGCTCACCATCGGTCACGGAATTTCGGCTCGCAAGAGATATCCGCGATCGCTCGATTGCGGGCATTGTCATGCTTCTGGCCGAGGAAGCGCGCTCAGGCGGGTTGTCGGGAAATCTCTATACAGAGCATTTGGTTCATGCGCTTGCGCTGCGATTTTTGTGGCGCGCGGGAGGTGCGCGCGGGATTGAGCCGGTGCGGCGTGAAATAACGTCGAATCGCGCCCTGAGGCGTGTTCTCGCCAGGATGGAAGCAGAACTCGCGATGGACCTCGACCTGAAAACTCTGGCAGCCGAAAGTGGCTACAGCAGGAGTCATTTCCTGCGCGTATTTCGGAGTGAGGTGGGATGTTCGCCGCATCAATGGCTGACTCGACTGCGAGTGAAACAGGCGAAAAGGATGTTGCGTGAGAACCGGCTTTCGCTCATCGATATTGCTGCGGAGTGTGGATTTTCCAGTCATGCACACTTGTCGAGGACGTTCCGTCGCGCGGTCGGAGTGGTGCCGAATCAATATCGGCGCACTCCTGAGCTCTTTATGTAAGAAGGAGCCATTTCGGCAAGCAGAGATCTCATCCCTTTAATAGCCTTTTGAAAACGAAATCTGGAAGACGAGTACCTTTTCTTCTCTTCGGGTGCGGGCTCATCTTTCGATTCGCTCATAAAGGAGCAAACCGCTTGGAACCATCAGCATCCATTCCCGCCGACAACCTTATGACTCCCGGAAAGACGCACCCTGCGAAAGTGGCAATTGTCACCGGAGCCTCAAGCGGCATTGGTCTTGAAACAGCAAAGAAGCTGATATCCAATGGCTATCGTGTCGTTGCGAACTCCCGGCACCTTACGTCGGCGATGACCCTCAAGGAGACCAGCGACCTGAAGCTGGTAGATGGCGATGTCGGCCTCGAGGAGACAGCGCAACGAGTGGTGGCTACGGCCATCCAGCATTTTGGGCGCATCGATCTGCTGGTAAACAATGCGGGAGTCTTCATTCCCAAGCCATTTACCGAGTACACCGGCGAAGACTTTAGATTGGCGATTCAAACCAATCTTGCAGGATTTTTTTATGTGTCACAGCTAGCCGTTGCACTGATGCGTAAGCAGAAAACTGGACATGTGGTAAACATCAGCACGTCATTCGCGAGCCAGCCCGTCGCAGCATTGCCGGCTGGTCTTGCGAACCTGACCAAGGGTGGTCTGGAGTCGGTCACAAAATCGCTCGCCATCGAATTCGCGGCTGAAGGCATTCGCTTCAATACGATCTCGCCGGGTGTCGTGGACACACCGATGCATCGAGCGGAGGCCCATGATTTTCTGAAGGAGTTGAGTCCGCTGAAGCGATTGGCCAGGATTGAAGAGGTCGTGGATCTGCTGCTTTATCTCGAGTCCGCCGCGTTTCTCAATGGCGAAGTGGTTCATCTCGACGGAGGAGCTCATGCCGGCAAGTGGTGACGCGAAGAAATCCTGGGGGTGCCCGATGCCCATGAATTGCAGCCTGGATGACCGGCAACGTGAACTCCAAGCCCGTGCCCGGCGGTTCGCCGTCGACGTCCTGCGGGAGGCGAGGACCGCCGAGAACCTGCCGACCCCGGAGAAACGCTTCGCGGCGACCAAGCCGGCATACGAGCGGATGATCGCGGACGGCTACCTGCGCCTGTGCATCCCGGAATCGGCCGGTGGCGACGGCCGGTCGTTGGTGGACACGGCGCTGGTGTACGAGGAGCTGTACACGGAGAACGCGAGCGTCGCGCTGACCCTGCTCGGCACAATGCTGGGCCTGCAGCCGCTGCTGGTCGGGGGGTCCGCCGATCAACAGAAGCAGATGCTGGCCCCGTTCCTCGAGACCAGCGGCGCACCGCTGGCCGGGTTCTGCTCCAGCGAGCCGGGCGGCAGCGCGAACCCCGCGGCACCTCCGCCGGGCGAGGGTATGCGGACCCGCGCCGTGCGGCGGGACGGGACCTGGGTCATCAACGGGCGCAAGAAGTGGGTGTCCTCGGCCACCGGCTGGAACCGCGACGGCGCCGACCTGCTCTGCGTCGTGTGCCGGACCGACCCCGACGCGGCGCCCGACAAGGGCATCTCGATCCTGGCGGTGGAGAAGCCGTACGAGGGCGTCGTGTTCGAGCGGGCGATCACCTCGCCCGGGTACCGCGCCCACCTGCTGCCCGAGTTCAGTTTCCGCGACGTGACCGTTCCGGCCGAGAACGTGCTCGGCGAGGAGGGCGGCGGACTGCCGTTGTCCGCGGCGAGCTTCGTCGGCGCATCCGCATTGGTCGGCGTCCTCGGGGTGGCGCTGATGCGGGCCGCATTCGAGCACTCGCTGCACTTCGCGCGGACCGAACGTCGTGGGGGCATCGTGCCGATCATCGAGCACCAGGCCGTCGGCTACGCCCTGGTCGACGCGAAGATCGCGATCGAGGCCACCCGTTCGCTGGCGTGGCGGGCGAGCGCGGCGATCGACGCCCGGCATCCGGCGGCCGTGGAACTGGCCAACCACTCGAAGATCTTCGGCTCGGAGACCGCGGTGCGGGTGATCACCGACCTGATGCGGGTGGTCGGGATCGACAGCTATGACGACGAGAACGATCCGCTCAACGGGTTGCTGCAGGACGCGTTGGCCCTGCCGATCTTCGCCGGCGGCAACATGGGCGTGCGTCGACGGGGTCTGCACGCGATGCTCGCCAACCCCGGCTACGACCCGCTCGCCGCCCTCGACCGGAGCTGATCAGAAAGGAGCACCGTGGACGCCAGAACCGCGGATCGCGAAGCATCGCAGGTTGGTTTGGGCGTAATCGAGGAGAGAATTTGCGCTCTGGCGCGTTGTGGAATTAATGACCTTATGGGCAGGCCAGAATGCCAGCCTTTTGTTATGCGACGGAAGCAGGCAAACTGATGGCCAAGTTAATCGCTGAGGCCGACGCGCATTTTTCCTGATGTAAGCGTGCGAAACATCGGCGATGCAGGCTCCTGGGCAGAGCCATAATGCGAGTTATCGACCTTCAGGGCTGCATTTCGGCATCGGGCAGAACCAGCAGGATTAAGACGATTCCGATGATGGCGAAGAGTCGGAATGCTGCGTCCTGACCATTCCAGGTCTTCGATTGCCACATGAGAAACCATTCGCCGCCAACGGTGAGGAAGGCGACTAACCAGAGCAGCGATCCGCCGGTGAGAGCGATGATCGAGACACGCTTCGCGCTGTTGAAAGCTGCGGCCGGCAAGCGCAGAGCGCGACATAACTGGATGACGCCGATCAAGATAAGGAGCGTGGTGAGGAGCTCCCAGAGGATGATGCCGTTGTAGAAGATCGAATAGACGAGATCAGAGTGAATCGCGCGCCACATGAGGTGATTGCCGGGGAAGGTTGTATCCATCAGCAGAACGTGATGGACGAACTGGTAATTCGAATCGTAGTCGGTCAGGTTGTTGAGAACGACAAGCGCATAGTAGAAGCCGACGGCCGCGACCAGGAGAATTTTGGCTACGCGCAGCGTCATTTGCTCTCCAGCGTGGGGGCGGCGAATGTCTTGAAATACGCGGTCAGCGCGTGCAGCGTGGCGTCGTCGTAGCCAGGATTCGCGGGCATCTGCGCATAGGCATTCTGCGACTGCGGATCTTTTGTGTAGGCCTCGAAGCCTTTCGGATCGGCATTGGCTATCTTCGCGAGCGCGGTCCAGGAGCGTCCTGCTTTGTGACCGCCATAGTCGCCGGACTGGTGACAGCGGAAGCAGTTCTGCTCGGCTATCTGATAGCCCTTCATCTCGGGCGAGTCGGCGGCGAAGTTTACGTGGGGGCGGATCGCAGCGAGAACCTCTTTTTCTTTGAGAAAACGCAGCTCGAGGACGCCGTTCGGGATCTGGGATTCTTCGTCGTGGGCAAGGATCTTGAACCTTGGAGTAAACGACGCATGGGAGATGAGATAGGGCCCGTAGGCGCCGCCGTCAGCGATGCGGGTCGTGTGGGGGAGCGGTTTCCCGTTCAGCTTGAGGACGAGAATGGGCTTATGCGCGGAGCGGTATTCGGCGGTGTAGTGAGCCTCGTACAGATCGTCGCAGATCGCAGAGATCAGTGTGTTCTGGTCGGGAATTCCAAGCGTGTGGAGGAGTTCGTCGAGATAGACGCCGCTGATCTCCGCCTTTCCGGAAAAATTCGGATCATCTGTAACGGTGAAAGTGACCTGAGGCAGCTTCAGCAAATCGTCATAGGAGATATAACGGGTCGAGCCGGGTGGTACTCCGGGAACTTCACCGGAGATTTTCAAATCCTGGGCCGAGGTGCTGTTCGCGTGCAAAGGAATGCTGCCTGGAGTGGGAAATCCGAGCGAGGCTGTAGTTGCAATCGCGAGAAGCGCACCCAACAGGGAGAATTTCATGGTCTATCCTAACCCGGATTTTTCAAAAACAGAGACATGCTAGAGTACGCGAATGAAAGCCGATCAAAAACTCGCCGAGCTAGGCTATACACTTCCGGAACCACCTGCCCCGGGCGGCAATTATCTTCCTGCCAAGACGGTGGGCAACCTGGTATTTCTTTCCGGCGTGATCTCGATCAATGAAGACGGTGTGATGACGGGTGTTGTGGGCCGCGACCGTTCGATCGAGGAAGGCTATGCGGCGGCGCGGCACTGCGCGCTGATGCATCTTGCAGTGCTGAAGCAGACTCTAGGCTCGCTCGATCGGATTCAACAGATCGTCTCGGTGAATGGGTATGTGAATACCATTACTGGCTTTGCCGATTCGCCGAAGGTGATCAATGGCGCATCCGATTTACTGATAGCCGTGTTTGGCGAAGCGGGGCGGCACGTGCGCGCAGCGCTGGGCGTGGCGGCGCTTCCGCGCAACGCGATGGTCGAGTTACAGATGACGGTCGAGATATAGATGACTGAGCACACGCTCTGCGCGCGGCCGACGCACTCGCGATGGAATCGCAATCTTGAGCCGCGTCTGGAAATCGCATCGGGCGATGTGGTTCATATGGAGTGCGTGGACTCGAGCGATGCGCAGGTGCGTCCAGGCATGAGCGTGGAAGAGTTTCTCACCATTGATCGCGGACGCATCCATGCACTCACGGGGCCGATTGCCGTGAAGGGCGCGATGCCCGGAGATACGCTCGAAGTGGAAGTGCTGGAGATGCGGCATAAGGGCTGGGGTTGGTCGAGCGTGATGCCCGGACTGGGGTTTCTGAAAGAACGATTTGCCGAGCCCTACCTCTTTCATTGGAGTCTTGAAGAAACGGTCACGCGCTCGCTATTCCCTGCTGTCGTTCCGCTACGGCCCTTTTGCGGAGTGATGGGAGTGGCGCCGGCGCAGGACGGCGAGTTTCGCACACGGCCTCCGGGAAATTTCGGCGGAAATATGGACGTGCGCGAGCTGTGTTCCGGAGCGAAGCTGTATTTGCCGGTGCTCAATGTCGGCGCGTTGTTTTCAGCGGGGGATGTGCACGCGGCGCAGGGCGACGGCGAGGTGTGCATCAATGGCATCGAGTGTCCGGCAGATGTGAGCCTGCGCTTTCAGCTGCACAGGGGTCGGGCCATCAGCGGTCCGCTGGTCGAGTCGAGCGACCAACACCCGGAGAGTGCGGCCGATGCGTGGGCCGTAGTCGAGTCGGCCGAAGATGCGATCGGCGCAGCGCGGGCAGCTACGTCGCGAATGATCGATTTGCTGGTTGAGCACTGGAGCATTGCGCCGGTGCATGCCTATCTGCTGTGCAGCGTGGCAATGAAGCTGCGCCTGAGCCAAGTGGTGAACGAGCCGGTGTTCACGGTGAGTGCGGCAATGCCGAAGAGTGTGCTGCCGGAAAGGAAGCTCTTCTGATCATGGTCGTCAATGATCCGGACGTGGTTGCCGAGCTGGCGGCGCTCTATCCCAGATATGAAACTGCCCTTATGGCGAATGATGCCGGTGCGCTGACGGCGATGTTCTGGGATTCGGAGCATGCTTTGCGTTTTGGAGCTGCGGAAAACCTGTACGGAATTGAGGAAATCGCGGCCTTTCGCAAGGGGCGGTCGCCCGTGAACCTGGCGCGGACGATAAAAAGACTCGACATTGTTACATTTGGCGCGGACTTTGGAAGCATAACGGTCGAGTTCGAACGACAGATCGACAACAGCATCGTTCGCGGCCGCCAAAGCCAAGTGTGGGTACGGTTTAGTGACGGCTGGAGAATCGTCTCTGCACACGTTTCGATGCTGCCGTAGATGCGCGATCCAGGTGTTTGTCCACCATCGCCATGCCCCCTCATAAATAACTGTTATAGCCCGCCTACTGTGAATGACAATCCCATGAATTTCCCCTTGGGAGGTGCAAAAAACTGCGCTATGCTCCTCACAAAAGTTTTTCCAAAAAAGCTGGTAGTTTGCTCCTCCCACAGCTGCCGCTCTTAAGGTGCGGAATAGGACGACGAGATTCCGTTAACGACTTAAGGGACGAGTCCGGCCCATGATGGCCGCAGTGTTTTTTCCACTTTGAATTGAGGCCAGCATCGATGTTTAAGAGAACAGGTCTATTTGCTATCCCTTTCCTCCTCAGCATCTTCTTACTCACAAACAGCAGTTGGGCTCAACAGACACTTGGAGGCATTACCGGCGAAGTAAGCGACTCGTCGGGCGGATCGCTTTCCGATACACAAGTTACAGCGATTGCCGAGCAAACCGGCCTTACCCGCACGGCGAAGACTAACTCCAGCGGCGGCTATCTCTTCCCTAACCTGCCGATTGGCACCTACGCGCTGACTTTCGTGCACGAAGGGTACGATACGCAAAAGGTTCCGTCGGTAGTGGTGCAAGCCGACCGCACCGCAACGATAAACGCGGAATTGAAGATCGGATCGGTAACTACTTCGGTCGTGGTGCAGGAAACGTCGCTGATGAACGCGGTTGACACCACCAACGGTTACGTTTTGGACAAACAACAGATTGATGCTGTGCCGTTGCCGACGGGAAGCTTTACCGGTCTCGCGATTCTGTCTCCTGGTGTGAACGCTGAGTTGCCGGGCGGAACTGGAGCGAACAGCGGGCTGGGCAATGCTCCCATCTGGGCGAACGGCCAACGCGACACATCGAACAGCTTTCTGCTGAACGGCGTCGATGCCAGCAACCTCTTCAACGGCAAGAGCACCAGCCAGGTTGCGTCCGCGCGCATCGTGAATAACACGGGCGTGGGCAATACGGCCGCGGGCGGCGTGGAGCAGAGCAGCGCATCCATATATCTCGCCATCGGCAATGCTTTGCCGACTCCCGCTCCGGAAACCATCACTGAAGTCCGCGTGAATGCTTCGATGTACGACGCGCAGCAGGGATCGACGAGCGGCGCGCACATTGATATGAGCACGTCGTCCGGAACGAATCAATATCACGGCAATGCATATGTTCATCGCGGAACCAGTTGGCTGAACGCGGCGCCGTTCTTCTTCAAGCAGGATGGCGATATTCCGGAGAGCGATAAGGTTCCGCAACTGCATCGTTACATCGCTGGCGGGTCAGTCGGCGGTCCGATCATCAAGGACAAGCTTTTCGGGTTTCTCGCCTATCAACACCTTCACACCTCCGACCAGGAAATTGGAGACTCATTCTTCAGTGTCCCAATGGGACTGACCGACGACCGTTCGGACGGGGCACTCGCGTCGGTGGCAGACCAAGGCTGGGGAACCGGCACGAACATTACGATCAGTCCCGTAGCCCGCTATCTGATGAACTATCCTTCTGTACCGGGGGAGCCAGGCAAGTATCTGATTCCATCGGCCAGCGGCCACATCCCCACGTATTCGGCGCCGGACAATGCCTTCATTCCAGGCACCGCCTATTTCACCGCAGATCAGGCGGTTGGCGACATCGACTGGAATGCGAGCTCAAAAGATACTCTCGCCTTTAAGTACTACTATCAGCACGATCCAACGGTTGCTCCCTATGCCTACTCTAATGTGCCGGGATTCACGCAGCACCTGGATGCCGGCAGTCAGGTCGCAACCATCTCGAATACCTTGCTCCTGAAGTCGAATCTCAGCACCACGCAGACCTTTGGATTCATTCGGGAGAAGATTTATAGCGACAACGAACAGCTGTTTTCCTCGCAGGCGGCGGGCATCAACCAGTTCGGGACGTCTTACTTCCCCGGCCTGAGCATCGTCGACATGCTGGGATCGGCAACGCCGGAAGGCCTTAGCCAGCAGCACCTGAGTATCGGCGCGAGCGCGTTCAATCAGGGAAGCTTGACCGGGGTCTTTCAAAACCGCTGGATGCCTTCGGCGAATGCTATCTGGTCTCTCGGACGGCATACGGTCACCTTTGGAGGCAGCTACGCCTATACGCAGCTGAATACTCGCGATCTTCGTCCCGGCACGGGTATCGTCGCCTCCGCCGACTTTGGGCAATTTGTTCAGGGTCTGGTGACGACGAACGATGATTTTGCAACGACGACCTTTCTGCAAGGGAATGCCAATCGCTACTATCGCGCCAATCAGACAGGCTTCTATGTCCAGGACAAGTTCCAGGTGTCGCCGACTCTGAGCCTGACGGCGGGACTGCGCTACGACTGGAATGGCGGCCTCACCGAAAAGTATGGGCGCCTGTATAACTTCGATCCGACGCGTTACAACTACAACTCGACCACGGACACGATCACCAACAATGGATTCATCATTGCCGGGAATAATGACCAGGGGACGTCGGGCGTGAGCAACACAACGCTCACCGGACGCCAGTGGGGGCTTGGTCCTCGCGTGGGCTTCGCTTACCAGCCGGAAAAATTTGCCTCCAAGGTTGTGATCCGCGGAGGGACGGGTCTTTACTATGATCGCGGGGAACTATTCAGTTACTTCTCGCCCGGCTATGCTGCCGGTGAAGTTACCGGCGGGCCCTTCGGCGTCAATCAGGCTCCGCCGTTTGTGAATGCGCAGCTGTGCAGCACGACCTTCCTCTATGAAGGCTTCATTCCCACCTGCGATCCGTCGGTTGCCAACCTGAGCAATCCATGGGGTCCGACGCTGGGCCCGCCGCCAACCGGCAAGGCTTCGGATATCACCAACTATCTGCCGACGACAGGTTTGCTGCAGGCCAATCCGGGGCCGAATACGATTCTTGGCGGTGCGCGACCATTTTCAATGGGCGTTTATAACCGGGGCAACAAGCTTCCCTACTCGATCAACTACACGCTGGATGTTCAGTGGCAGCCACGTAATGATCTGGCGATCGATATCGGCTACGTAGGCAATGTCGGCCGCCACCAGGTTATTCCCTTGCCGTTCAATCAACCGAACATTGCAACACCAGGCCACGCCATCAACAGCCAGCAATATACCTATGGATACACGGTAGTTGATCCAAACACAGGCAACTTTGCGCAGCTACCGAATGGCCAAGGTCCATACCTTGCAACGTATGAAGGCGGCAACATCGATCTTCGCGTTCCCTATATCGGCTACTCGGCGGAGTCGGTTTCGTTTACCGCGGGCGGCATCTCGACCTATAACGCATTGCAGGTACACGTGGAAAAGCGGCTGAGCCACGGACTGCAGGCAGGCTTCTCCTATACCTACTCGCATGCGACCGACGAGCAGAGCGCGATGGGGCTCTTCTATAACGGCAACAATCCGCTGGATCTGCGCAGCGGCTATGGCTCGGCCGACTTCGATCGCACTCATGTCATCAACTTCACTTACACGTATCAGCTGCCGGAGTTTGCCTCGACGTCTTCGTTCAAGGGAAAGGTGCTGGATGGCTGGGCTCTTCAGGGTCTTACCGTCATTCAAAGCGGACAGCCGTACAGCATCATCGACTACACGGGCGCGGTTGGCAGCATCTACTACGGTGTCTCTGACGGCATCACGAATCCCGTCGTTCCGCTGGCGCCAGGATGCACTGCTAAATCGGCAACAACGGGAGCCTCGGGAGCCTTTACCAGTGCAGCCGGCGGAACTGGTAAACCCGCGCTCAATCCGCTCTGCTTTACTGTGCCGCTGCTCCACCCGGGAGACCTGGGCGGCGGCATTCCGGCGGGAGATACGTTTGAGACAAGCTTCACGAACGGTCAGAGGAATATCTTCCGGCAGGCGTATCAGAAGCGCGCGGACATCTCGCTGGTCAAGAATACGCAGCTCACGGAACGAGTGAGCTTGAAGTACACCTTTGATGTTTTCAACGTAACCAACACCACCAGCTTCGATATCCCCATCGATGACGTATCGCAAAATGGCTACTACGACGATTTCCCTGTGCAGGGAACGCCCGCATTGCCTACTGGCTGCACGCCCGAGGGCGGTCAAACCAATAGCAGCTTTTACAATTGTCCGGGCGGCCTGGGTATTACGAACCGGGCGATCGGAAGTTCGCGCCAGATTCAGATGTCGGCTCGCTTCACCTTCTGATAGCTCGCTTGGTGTGAGAGGCGGTCTTACTGGCCGCCTTTTCCTTTTGCGCGAGAAAAAAGTCAGGCGCTGACTATGACCTGTAGCTGCTCCGGGAGAGCTGCCGTAAATCTGGCCTGGAGTTCATCATGCGTGTCAAAAACCTTTCTCTCAACGTGGCGAGCTGGAAAGGAGAAGGTCAACGAAGGCTGCGAAAACGGGTAGGGATCGAGCCGGAAGCTGCGTTCGGCGATAGGCTCTACGGCGACGGGGCGATAGCTTCCATCATTGAGGAGAAGGGGATGCAGCAGCGTGGCCGGCTTCTGGTAGTCGACGCAAACAAGCAGCGAAAGATAGTCGGCGGCCTGGAGCAGGCGGAAGTGGTCGCGGATGGCGGTGTCATTGGCCAACTCTGGAGTAGCGGCGGCGATCAGGGCAATCAGGCTTTGCTGCAGATCTCTTTGCTGCTGGAGAAATTTGTCGAGCAGTGGAAGTTGCTCGGGAGCAATGGTCGAACGGTCGGCGCGCTCGGTTAGCAGATTGTAGGTGTGCTTGGAGACGAGAATGGCCGCGTAGGGATCCTCTTCGGCGATCAGGCGCACGGCGTTGTCGCGAACGGCCAGGTAGTCTGCGAGGTCGATCTCTTCAAAGGCTGAATATGTTCCGACGAGTTCGACCGAGAACGCGCTGGGCTTGCCCTGTCGGGTGATTAGCGGCTGCGCGTCGCGCGTCTTCCAGCCATCGTCATGCTGCGCGATGCCTTTGAGCACACGAGCGCGGGGTTCAGGGCGGCAGAAGAGATCGTTGCCCCACTGCGCGGCGAAGTCGCCGGCCAGGCGGGCGTGGTCGACGTGGGTGACAAGCCACCATCCGGTATTCGTCTCCAGGCGAAGCATGATCTAAATTAACGCATGATCGCGGTGGACTGAAGTTGTTTGTGTGGGTTTATTCAGCTTCGGGAGCGAGCGCGGACTCATGCCACTTGTGCAGAAAGTACCATTCGAGAAATGCCACGACAAAGTAGAAGGCAAAGCCGAGGACGGAAGCGGCGACGATGAGGGCGAAGAGATAGTCGGTTTGTAACTGTTGGGATGCATAGATGATGGAGTAGCCGAGGCCTCCGCGTCCAACGCTGGAGGAGCCGGCGAATAGTTCTCCGGTAATTGCGCCGATCACGGCGATTCCCGCGGAGATGCGTATGCCGACGAACAGCGAGGGAACGGCAGAACGCAATCGAAGCTTGAAGAGAATCTGCGCGGGCGAAGCGTTGTGCATCAGAAAGAGGTAAATGAGGTTCTCATCGACGCTGATCATTCCCTGCGTGGTGTTCGCGATGATGGGAGCGAGGCAGATGATGAAGGCAATCAGGGTGACTGCGCCGACTCCGGCGCCGATCCACATCAGGATCAGCGGGGCGATGGCCACGATGGGGACGGTTTGCAGAAGAAGGGTGTAGGGATAGAACATTCGCCGGACCCAGCGCGATTGCGCGAAGAGGAGTGAGATGGCGATGCCGACCAGGATGCTGGCGACGAGGCCCAGAGTGGCAGCGAGCGCCGTGATTTCGAATGATTCGGCAAGTGAAGAAAAGCGCTGGGCAATTATGGCGGCGACGCGCGCCGGCGATGGCAGCATGAAGGACGGCACTTTGCCGATCCAGATAACCGACTGCCAGAGCAGCAGCAGGACAGCGAAGATTGCAGCCGCGTTCAACAAGACATACAGGCGCTGCTTCATGTCGATCGTGCCTCCCACAGGCTGCGCGAAACGGCTATGACGGTTTGCTCGTAAGCCGCTGTTGAACGCAGCTCGCCAGTGCGCGGATAGGGGAGCGAAATGGGGAAGTTGGCGTGAATGCGTCCGGGATTTGGCGCCAGCACCAAAATGCGCGTGGAGAGAAAGACGGCTTCCGGCACGGAATGGGTTACGAAGACCACGGTCCACTTTTGTTCTTCGCGGAGACGGAGCAGCTCTTCGTTCATGCGGTCGCGGGTCATTTCATCAAGCGCGGCAAATGGCTCGTCCATGAGCAGAAGACGTGGCCCGGTGGTCAGCGCGCGGGCAATGGAGACGCGCATCTTCATTCCTCCCGATAATTCACGCGGGTAGGCGCGGCTCACATACGAGAGGCCCACGAGCTCGAGCAGTGAATTTACTTTTTCCGCTTGCTTGTCAGCCGTGACATGCTCAAGTTCGAGTCCGAGTCCCACGTTGGCGCGCACGGTGCGCCAGGGCAATAGAGTTGCATCCTGAAAGATGAAGGACATGGTCTCACGGGCATCTTTGGGAGTCATGCCATCGACGAGAATTCTGCCACTGGTTGATGGCGTGAGACCGGAGATGAGCTTGAGGATAGTCGACTTTCCGCAGCCTGACGGTCCGACGATGGTGAGGAATTCGCCTTTGCCAACGGTCATGCTAAGCCGATCGAGAATGAGGCGGCCGTTGGCGTATTGCTTGGAGACCTCGGCGAATTCGATATGCGGTATCTGATGCTCCGGAGTTGTCTCGGAATTGGCAGCGGCAGATAAAGTCTTCTCGAAGTCGGCCATGCCTAAAGTCCCCGCAAGGGCAGACGCAGAGCAGAGGGGCGCGCCGTATCGTGATAGATGGATTGGGTCGAACGCTTCCAGTCCCATGATGTGGCGAGCGGGGACGGGACGCCGCTGCCGGAATTGCGGTCGTAGAGCGGAAAGGCGCTGCTGGCGATCTCGAGACGAATGCGGTCTCCGACGCCGAAGCAGCAGGAGGTGGGTTCGAGGTCGAAGCGCCAGCAATGCACGGAATCAGGTTGAAAGGCATCTGCAAAGAGGAAGCTCGAACGCGCGATGCCGATACAGATAAAGTCGGCTCGGCCATCGGCGCGAAGGCGCACGAGTTTGGCGGTGAAGTCGGTGGTCTTTGCGGAGGCCGCGCAATAAAGGGTCAGCTGCGGCGCTCCGAAGACGAAGAGCGGCTCGGTGAGGAATTCGCTGGTGTAGACGAGCAGATTGTTGCCCATCTCAATGAAGCTTTGGTTATGCGAACCGCTGAGCGCAAAGGGGCCGCCGGGCGCGGCGACCGGAACCTCGGGATCGTAGATGAATATGTCGCAAGGCTCGTCGTCTTCGGGAGGGTCCGCGGCAAGCAGGCCATCGCCTTTGCGGGAGTTGGCGCGGCCACTGCTGCGCAGATAGAGGATGTGATCGGCTGCCGATGTCGTCTCGTCGGCCTCGTGCCAGCGATTCTCAAAGAGCGCGAAGTGGCGAATGCGCGGCTCGCTGGAGAATTCGCCGGAGTCTTTTAGCCAGTGGTTGAACCAGCGGAGGAGAATTGCATCGGTGTCGATCAGGGCTTCAGGGCCGAAGTTGATTTCGCCGATCTGGTCGCCCCAGGGAATATGAACCCATGGTCCGGCAAGAAGATATTGATGGTCGCGAGCGAAGGGAGTGGCTGCCTTTTCGCGCAAAGCGATGAAGCCGTCGATGGTTCCATTCAGATAGGTGTCGAACCAGCCTGAGATGTGCAGCGCCGGGACGTTGATTTTTTCAAGAGACGCGCTGACGTCGAGCGATTCCCAATACTCACCGGGGCGATCGTGAGCGAACCAGTCGAGCACGTAGGTCGGAAGTCCGGGTGACTGCAACGCGGGATGAGAGGCGAATGGCAGAAAGTTCGTCTGGCTGCGCAGATCGGCCCATGCCGTTTCCAATTTGTCGCTCGCCTCGCGAAGGCCCAGACGGCGCGCGTCGGCCTTGAGCATCTGCAAACCCCAGCCGAGGCTCGACGTCAGGCGCAATGCTCCATTGTGGTAGAACCAGCCGGCGTAGAGGTCGCAGGCGGACATTCCCGGCGCGATGGCTACAAGTCCCTCGGGCTGCTCGGCAGCGGCGAGGAACTGAGTCATTCCCTGGTAGGAGAATCCGTACATGCCGATGCGGCCATTCGATTCGGGGCGCGTGCGCAGCCAGCGGATGGTTGCTGCGCCGTCGGAGCGCTCGTTGCGGAAGGGATAGAATTCGCCTTCGGAATCGCCGCGTCCGCGCACGTCCTGAATGACGACGTTATAGCCGTGACGCGCGAACCATACGGGGTGCGCGTAGACGACGGTTGAGGCGATGTCGCGGCCGTAAGGCTGACGCATGAGCAGCGTGGGATTCGGGCCGGACTGCGCGGGGTAGTAATGATCGGATACGAGTGAAACGCCGTCGGGCATGCGGCAGGTGACAGCGCGCTCGAGGCGCACGCCGCTGCCGCAGTCGATGAACGAGGGCGTTGTCATGGGCGATAGAGATTCTCGTAACGGACCATCGCCTCAAGGGCAGACGCGATGCGGGTTGCGGCCATGTCGACCCAGCGCGCGCCATTTTCGGCGGTCGCGGGGCGTGGATCGCCCATGACTCCGCTGGCGGCAATGTCGCGAGTGAGCCACGCGAAGGTAGCGGGAGCGTTTTCGGGACGCAAGAGATCAGGCTTTTCGACGTCGGCGATGTAATTGACGGTGTAGGCGGTGGTATCGACCAATTCGGGCGTGGCGCTGAGGAGAAATGCGGTTTCAATTTCGCCGGCGTGAAAGCCGTAGGCCTTCTCCCGATCGCTGAGGCCGTCGAAGGTGATTCCTCCCGAACCGAAAAGAGCGAAAGTGCGCAGACCGAACTCGGCGCGCAGATCGCGGGCCATCACATCGACGAGCGAAGAGTTGCCTCCATGAGTGTTGTAGAGCACGAGCTTTTTGAATCCAGAGGCGGCGATGCTCGCGCCCAGATCGCGAACAACGGCCATGAAGGTTACGGCGGAGACGGAGAGCGTGCCGGGAAATCCGATGTGCTCGTTGCTCTTGCCATAGCAGATGGGCGGCAACGCGTAGACGGGCAGGCTTGCGGGGAGTTTTTCAAGCGCTTTGCCGAGCAGGAGATTGTTGATCAGCGTGTCGGTGGCGAGCGGGAGATGATGGCCGTGCTGCTCGATGGCGGCGGTCGGCAAGATCAACAGTGTTGCGTCCCTGGGCAGCGCCTCAACCTGCTTCCAGTTGAGATAGGCGAAGTTGCGGGAGTCGGGGATCCAGGTCTTCACGAAGAGATCGCCTCTTCTGTGTGAGGTTGGAAGCTGGGCATCTTCCCTGGATTCAACAGGCCTTTGGGATCGTAACGGCGCTTGGCGGCGAGCTGGACGTGGTCTTCGCGAAAACGGCCGCCGTCCTCGACATTGTTTACGTGGGGATTGGCGACGAAGATGTCGATGTCGCGGCAGAAGCGGATCATCTCGTTCAGGCGATCTTCTGTAGTGAAATAAACGAGTGGAATTGCGCCGGGAATGATGCGTCCCGAGGCGTTCTTCCAGAATTCCATGTGGAAGAGAATCTCGTTGCCGAATTTTTCTCGAAGCTGTCGCATCTGGTCGCGTACACGATCGGGGTCGAAGGCGCACTGCAGGTAGGTGTAAGCGCTGTCGTGCTTGATCGCCCACAGCGTCGTGTGGTTCCAGGTGTAGTCGGAGAGTAAGGGAACGGTGCGGAGACCCTTGTAGATGCCGGAATAAGTGATGATTCCGCCGGCGTTGCGGGCCGCCTCTTCGAGGGTCACGAGTTGATGCTGTGCGATGAGAAAGAAGATCAGGTGCTTGCCTTTGGGGGCGATCGTTCGAACGGGGCCGAAGTAAGACGAGATGGGCCATTCGAAGGTGGTGACGAGACGCTTGGTCCACTCGGCACCGGCGGCGACTCGCTCGCTGAAGTCATAGGTGGCGGCGAAATCATCGAAGCCGACAGCGCATTGCGCCCAGTCGACTTTAGGCGCAAGGGCAAGCCAGATTTTGGTGATGATGCCGTTCGTTCCCCAGGCGTGGAGAATGTCATGCACGGCCTCGCCTTCGAGAAAGTGAATGGCGGGTTCGCGCTCCATGGTGACGATTTCAAGGGCGCGCACGGTCTGGAAGTCGCGCAGATTTCCATTTGCGACGGAGCCGATGCCGCCGGAGCCGCCGCCGAGGAAGCCTCCCAGGGATGCTTTGACGATGGTGCTCGGGTAGCAGCGGAGCTCCCATCCCCTGGTGCGGGCTTCGGCCTCAAGGACGCCGAGGCGCACGCCGGGCTCGCAGATGGCGACACCCTCGGGCGTGATGGCCTCGATGGCATCCATGAGTGAAAGATCGAGGACGATGCCGCCATGCAGCGGGATGGCCTGGCCGTAGTTGCCGGTACCGGCTCCGCGAGCTGTGACGGGAATGTCATGCTCGAAGCAGAAGCGTAGAACGTTGCGGATCTCATCAACGTTGACGGGTTGAACAATGGCATCGGCGAGCCTGTCGTCAAGCTGCGGCTTGAGCACCGGCGAATACCAATAGAAATCTTTTGACAACCGCTCGACGACTGCCGGACTGGTGACGAAGCGCTGCGGATCGGCGAGCAGACCCGAAATGGTTCGCGCCAGTGGCTCTTTCATTTCTTGCGTGTCCCCCAAGTCTGGAAGGATTCGAGCATGACCGGATCGGTGAAGAGACCGTAACAGAGATCGCGAAGAACTTCTCCGACGACGATACAGGACAAGTCACTGCGCTCCGCGACTTCCTGGGCAGGGATATGGATTTGATTGCAGTGCCGGCTCGCATCGTCGATGGTCGCGCCGAAGACGACGCGGTCGAGTCCGGCCCAAAGCGCATTAGCCATGCACATGGCGCAAGGCTCGCAGGTGGAATAGAGAGTGTGACCGGCGAGCGATATTTTGCCGAGTTTTTTGCAGGCGCGCCGGACTGCGCGGAGTTCCGCGTGAGAACTGGGATCGTTCTCGGGCAGCACGACATTCCGTGCGCGGCACAAAAGCTCTCCAGTTTTGGAGCAGACGATGGCCGCACCAAAAGGTATGGGCCGCGAAGTGCGGAAACTGCGCCTGGTAAAGCGCACCAGCTCAGTCATGATCGCCTCATCTCGATCATGCTGTGCATCGAAAACCTTCGCCATTGACGAAATTTAGCACGAATTCTCCGGATTCGAGCTCACTCTTTTCGTTCGTTTCACGGATACATTTCACCAAGACATTTCACGGATACAATCGGCGCATGGCGATGGAACGGTCACCGATTGAAAAGCTGGTCGGCGCGTTGGAGTCGGAGGCGGCCGATCCGGTAGCGATTGCGGCGGAAGCGCTGTCGAAGGTCAATGGGAATGCGGGCCGGAACAGCTATATCACGGTGGATGCGACGTGGACGCGCGACCAGGCGCGCTCGCTATCAAGCCGTTTCCCACCGACGGAGCGACCCGCTCTCTTCGGCTTGCCGATCGCGCTGAAAGACTGCTTCGACCTGAAGGGATTTGTAACCAGCGCCGGATCGCATTTCTATGCGCGGCATAATCCTCCGGCAGCGGGGGATTCGTGGGTCGCGGCGCGGCTGAAAGCGGCCGGCGCAATCATCACGGGCAAAACTCACATGCAGCAGCTCGCGTATGGCATTACCGGCGAGAATCGCGATTACGGAGATTGCGTGCAGCCGCTGGATGCGACCAGCCTGACCGGTGGATCGTCGAGCGGCTCGGCGGCGGCGATCCAGGAGGGCTCAGCGATCGCGGCGATCGGTACGGATACGGGCGGCTCGATTCGTGTTCCAGCTGCGCTTTGCGGGCTGACGGGATATCGGTCATCGCTGGGGACAGGCAATTGGCGAGGCGGAGCGCATCTGGCTCCTTCGTTCGACACGATCGGCTGGCTGTGCCGCGATCTGCGCGATCTGCCGCGGCTGGCGCGCGCTCTGTTCGATCTGCAAATTCCGGAGACTGCGCATCATCCAGTGCGTGTGGCCTATCTGACGGGCGATGTGGTCGGCGATTGCGACCCCGCGGTGATGGAATGCATGGAGCGGTGGAAGGAACGGCTGGGGCAAATTGGCGCGCAGCTGCAAGCAATACGAGCGGATTTCTGGAAGCCAGCCTACGAGATCTACGCGCCGCTGCAGGCGTGTGAGGCGGCAAAACAGCATGCGGGATTCTTTGATGAATTCGAACCAGCCATCACAGATCGGCTGCGGTGGGGAGCGTCTCTTGCGCCGGCGGAGATTGCGGAGTGGAAATCGCGCCACCGAGTCCTCGTCGACCAGACGGCGGAGCTCTTTGCGCAGACCGACTTTCTGCTGATGCCAGCGCTGCCGTTGCCCCGTCTGACGGCGGGCGCAGATCACTCCGCTGTTCGCCCGAAGATCCTTTCGTACACGACGCCAGCCAGCCTTTCCGGATTGCCGGCGGTGGTGCTGCCGGGCAAAGCGACGGGCATGCAACTGCTGGCCGCGCGCGGAGACGATGTGCGCCTGCTGCAGATTGCCAAGGTGCTGGGCAGCGCATGCGCAAACCAAGAAGCTTGATCCTCAACGGTCGCGTTGTTAAGCTCGGGCATGATCCGCCGGTTCAACTCTCTGTCGCTGACGATCTGCCTGGCGCTTTCAGTGCTTGTGGTCCTTCTTTCAGGTTGTCACGGCGGCAACCATAGCAACGGTTTGATCCCGGTGAATCTGCAGACGGACTGGTATCCACAGCCGGAGCATGGCGGATTTTACGAGGCGCTGCTCAAGGGCTATTACAAGCAGGAAGGCCTCGACGTTAACATCATTCCGGGCGGCCCGTACGTTATCAGTGAGCAGCAGGTTTCAACGGGAGCGGCTCAGTTCGCCATGGGATCGTCGGATCGCGTTCTGGTGGTCGATTCGCAGGGGCAATCGCTGGTTGCGGTTGCGGCGACAATGCAACATGATCCGCAGGCGCTTATGGTGCACGCCAGCTCTCCGGTACACAACTTTGCCCAACTCGAGGGCCACTCAGTTGCCATCAAGCCCGGATCCACGTTCTTCGAATACCTGGTTGCGCGTTACCGGCTGAAGAATGTTCGCGAGACGCCGGCTACTTATTCCATCGCGAATTTTCTGCAAGATCGTAATTACATTCAGCAGATCTTTGTCACATCCGAGCCCTATTTTGCGCGCAAGGCCGGAGCGGAGGTTCGAACACTGCTGATCAGCGAAACGGGGTACGACCCTTATCGAGTCTTTTTCACTTCACGCAATTATCTGACGCAGAATCCTGATGTCGTCGCGAGGTTCGTTCGCGCCTCGCTGCGTGGATGGCGCGACTATATGGCCGATCCGACCGAGGTGAATGCCGAGTTGCTCAAGCTGAATCCGGCGGCGACGGCTGAGCAAATGCAATTTACGTGGCAGGCGCTGAAGGACGGCCATTTCATCTATCCCGACGACGATCCGTCCAAGGCCGGCGGGTTCGATCCGGCCCGCTGGTCGGCGATGTACAAGCAGCTCGACGATCTGAAGCTTATCCAGCACTCCATCGATCCAGCGACGGCCTATACCACGCAGTTTGTGACCAAACCATAACCCGGCCGGCGAATCCCGGTAGAATGATGTTGTATTCAAACAACATCCGCTAAGATTCGAAGCATCGAAGTCAGTGCCTTAGCGAATACAGACGGTCGCAGACCAACCCGTCAACGACGGCTGAGGCCGATGCCTAGCCCATGAACAACGATCAAAAGCAGAGCGCGTGGGGTGAGCGCATCCGCGCACTGAAAAATGTGCCGCCGGTGCTGGCCATCCTGTGGAAGTCAGGGCCCCAGGTGGTCACGTGGGGGCTGACTCTGCGCGTGCTGGTGGCCTTCGGCCCCTGGGGCGCCGCAAAGGTGGCGGCGTGGATCATCAATGGGGTCCAGCGGGTTTACAACCACCAGGGCCTGCCGCTGCATTTCTGGTGGATGGTCGGCCTGGAAGCGCTGATTGCGGTTACGACCGGCGTCATCATGCGGCTGATCGACTACAGCGATGCCCTGCTTGCGGATCGGTACACGCATCACGTCAGCATCCAGGTGATGCGCCAGGCGGCGCAGCTCGATCTGACGACCTACGAAGATCCCGTCTATTACGACCGGCTGGAGCGGGCTCGGGTGCAGGCGACCGACCGGCTCGCGATGATTCAGCAGATGGGTCGGCTCTTCCAGCAGGTTCTCACCACGCTGATTTTTACCGCGACGCTCATTTATTACTCGCCGATCCTGGTGGTTCTGCTCTTCCTCGGCGTGCTGCCGTCCTTCCTGGGGGAAACGCACTTCGCCTTTCTGGGTTACGCCAAGAACTTCCGGCAGACTCCGGCCAAGCGGCTGATGGATTATCTGCGCCAGGTGGGCGGCAGCAAGGAAGCCGCGAAAGAGCTGAAGCTTTTTAATCTGAGCGAGTACTTCACCAGCCGCTTCGCTGCCCTTTCGCAGACGATCTATGACGAGAATGTCGCGCTCTCGCGGCGCAAGCTGATCTGGGGCGGGATTTTCTCGATCATCGGCATGGCCGGCTACTACGGCTCCTATGCTTTCGTGATCTGGAAGGCGATTCACGGCGCATACGACATCGGCAAGTTTTACTTCATCACGAATGCCATCATGCAGGCGAGTTCCAACCTGCAACAGGTGTTTTCAACGGCTTCGGGCATTGCCGATCAGGCTTTATTCCTCACCGATCTGATCGGCTTTTTCGAGATGAAGCCGGCGGTGCAATCGAATCCGAATGGCCTGCCGGCGCCACGGCCGATCCGGCGCGGTTTTGAATTCCGCAACGTCTCTTTCGCTTATCCGGGAACGGAAAGACGGGTGTTGAAGAATTTCAACTTCACCCTGGCACCGGGCGAGCGCATAGCGTTGATCGGCGAGAATGGACAGGGCAAGACGACCGTTGTAAAACTCATCACGCGACTGTATGACCCGACCGAAGGGCAGATTCTGCTCGATGGCATCGACCTGCGCGAATATTCGCTGGATGATCTGCACCAGGAGATGGGCGTCATCTTTCAGGATTTCATGCGCTACGAAATGACCGCCAAAGAGAATATTGCCGTGGGCCGGGTTGAGATTCCACACACCCAGGAAGAGATCGAGAGCGCAGCCCACAAGAGTCTCGCCGAAGGCGTGATCGAAAAGATGACCCATGGATATGACCAGGTCCTGGGCCGCAGATTTGAGGGCGGAGTGGATCTCTCGGGCGGAGAGTGGCAGAAGATCGCGCTGGCGCGCGCCTATTTGCGTGATGCGCAGCTACTGATTCTCGACGAGCCGACGGCGGCGCTCGATGCGAAGAGCGAGCTCGAGGTCTTCGAACGCTTTGCAGAATTGACGGCCGGTAAAATGGCGCTCCTTATTTCACACCGTTTCTCGACTGTCCGCATGGCCGATCGCATTGTGGTACTGGAAGGCGGCCGACTCGTAGAAGAAGGTTCTCACCCGCAACTGATGGCTTTAGGCGGCCGCTACGCCAGTATGTTTGAGATGCAGGCGGCAAGCTATCGCTGACGGAGAAGCATGACCTATCAAGTTCCCGCAATCGATCAGAAAATTTTCGACGAGGCCGGTATTCGCGCAGAAGAACTGCGCAAGCATGCCCGCCAGACCGCTCCGCAATGGGCGGTCATACATCGGCCCACTTCTCCACTTTCTTTTGGAGGCCGCATTGCCGCGGCGCTTGCCGCGCTGGATGCGCTTTATGCAGAGCTGGACACGCTGCCCGTAAATTACGCCGCCGGTCCCGATCCGATTCTCGAGCTGCGCGAGAATCCACGGCTTATGCGCGCGGCTCTTTCGGAAGTTTCTTCGATCCAGCGCAAGGTTGCTCGCCTGCCGCGGGTCGCCACGCCGGAGGGCGAAGTGCCGCGAGTAGCGGTACTGGCGGCAGCATATCTGGATGGAGCGAAATCGGTCTGGAATGGTTCGGCGCTTCGTATTTACGCCGAGGAAGCGCAGCAGTCCGATCCGCTGGATCTGCAGGAGCTTTGGGCGCTGCCTACCTTTATCAAGTTTGCGCTGACGGAATTGAGCCTGGCGCAGGCTGAGGCCCGCCTGCATGCACCGCAATCGGCGGCTGCTGGATCGCCGCGGCTGCTTACGGCGCGCATCAAGAGCCTGCGCGAGCTGGGACATGCCGATTGGCTCTCGCAGATGGAACCGCTGGTGGTTTTTGACGCGGTGCTGAAACAGGACCCGGCGAAGGCTTACCCGCGCATGGATTTCGACAGCCGCGAGGCGTATCGCAAACGGGTGGCGGAGATTGCGCTTTATGCGGATTGCTCGGAGCTACAAGTAGCGTCGCAGGCGCTGGCGCTTGCAACAGAGGCGCAGCAACGGCAGATCGACGACCCGCGCGTCTATCTCCGGCAGGCGCACGTGGGTTTCTACCTTATCGATAAAGGTTTCGACGAGCTCGCTCCACGTATCGGTTACCATCCGCGCCTCATCGACAGAGTACGGACGATCGTTCGGCGCAATGCCGATGACTTCTACATTGACAGCATCGAGATCCTGACCGTGCTGCTGATCGCGGCGATTGTACTGCCGCTGATCTCTCATTACTCAGCTTTCAGCGGCCTTGCGGCTGCACTGCTGCTCCTGTTGCTGCCCGCCACGCAGGGTGCTGTCGACCTGGTGAATAACTCGATCACCGCGCTCTTCAAAGCCTCGGCTCTGCCGAAGCTCGACTTCAACAAAGGCATTCATCCTGACTACACCACGCTGGTCGCCATACCCACGCTACTGATGAATGACAAGCAAGTGCGGGAACTGGTGGAAGATCTGGAGGTTCGGTTCCTCGCGAATCAGGATGCGAACCTGCACTTCGCGCTGCTGACGGATCTGCCTGATTCGGTCGCGCGGCCACGGCAGAACGATTCCGATCCACTGGTTGATCTGGCGATCCGGCTCATCGATGACCTGAACCGGCGCTATCCGGCATCGCCAAAGCACGGCTCTTTTCTGTTGCTGCATAGGCGTCGCATCTTCAACGCGCGGCAAGGCGTGTGGATGGGATGGGAGCGCAAACGCGGCAAGCTTCTCGACCTGAATAAATATCTCAAGAACGAGTTCGATGCCTTTCCGGTGAAGGCCGGCGACCTGAGCGTGCTTTCGCGGGTGAAGTACATCATCACGCTCGATTCCGATACACAGCTTCCGCGCGGCACGGCCAACGCGATGATCGGCGCGATGGCGCATCCCCTTAACCGCGCCGTTATCGATCCGGTGCGGCGCATCGTTACGACGGGATATGGCATTCTGCAGCCGCGTGTCGGAGTGAGCGTGCAATCGGCTTCGCGCTCGCGGCTGGCGGCGATCTACTCCGGGCAAACCGGCTTTGACGTGTATACGCGCGCGGTCTCCGATGCCTACCAGGATTTGTATGGAGACGGCATTTTCACGGGCAAAGGCATCTACGAGGTCTCGACTCTGCATGCCGTTCTCGACCGCCGCTTCCCGCGCAATTCGCTTTTGAGCCATGACCTGATCGAAGGCGCCTATGCGCGCGTGGGCCTGGCAACGGATGTCGAGGTGATCGACGACTATCCATCGCACTACAGCGCCTATACGCGACGCAAACATCGCTGGGTGCGTGGCGACTGGCAGATTGCGCAGTGGCTCTTTTCGCGCGTACCGGATGAATCGGGGCACTATGTCCGCAATCCGATTTCTACTATCTCGCGCTGGAAGATTCTCGATAACCTGCGGCGATCGGTAGTGGAACTGTTCACGCTGGTTCTGCTGGTGGCAGGCTGGCTGGGGCTGCCGGGCGGCGCGCTGTATTGGACGGCGATCACTCTGCTTCTGCTTTTCGCGCCGACACTCGTTCAATTGGTGTTCAGCGTGGGGCGAGCCATGGCCAGTGAGCTGGCGGGCGCAGTGCCGGAGGCATTGCTGGGGTTCTGGCAGTCGGTGATTATCACGCTACTGAACCTGGCCTTTCTGCCTCACCAGACGATGCTTTCTCTCGATGCGATTGTCCGTTCGATGGTGCGGCGATTTGTCACCGGCCAACGATTGCTCGAGTGGGAAACCGCTGCGGAAGCGGAGTCCGAGCACGGCAAGGTCACGCCCGTCGACCGCTATCTTGCGGCGACGCCGGTCTTTTCCGCGGTGATTGCGATGGTGACCGCATTCTTCCGGCCGGATTCGCTTTTTGTTGCCGCACCTATTCTCGTGCTGTGGGCCTTTGCGAATGGCATTTCGCTGTGGCTGAACAGCCCGCCGCGCGCGCCACGACAGCAGCTCAACACCGCGGAAGATACTTTCCTTCGCCAGCATGCCCTGAGGATATGGCGATACTTCTACGAGTTTGGCGGGGCGCGGCATAGCTACCTCATTCCCGACAATGTGGAAGAAGAGAAGCTTTTTGAAGCAGCTCGCGTATCGCCGACAAACTTTGGCCTGCTACTGAATGCGCGCCAGGCAGCGGTTGAGTTTGGGTTTCTGACTACTCCGGAGTTTGCCGAGCTGACGCGAAAGAGCTTCGCGACCATGGCCAAACTGCCGAAGTACCTGGGGCATATCTTTAACTGGTACAACACGCATACGCTCGAGCCATTGCTGCCGGCGACCGTCTCCTCGGTAGACAGCGGAAATCTGGCGGCGTCTCTTTACACTTTGCGCATGGGCTCGGATGCGTTGCTGCACCAGCCGCTGCTGCGTCCAGTTCTCTTTCGCGGGTTGGAAACACATTGGCAACTGCTACGGTTGCATAAGGACGTCCCGGCGGAAATCGCGCAGCACACCTTGCCCTCTGAAAATGCAAGTCTATACGAATGGTGCGCGTGGGTTTTCAAAGCTGAACAAGATCCGGCCTTCACGGCCGTTCCCGACTATTCGGAACCGTCGCATGACGAGGCTGCGTGGTGGCTCTATGAAACCAGAGCACGCCTGCGCAACATTGCGTCCTTTATCCGTAACTATATGCCGTGGCTGCTACCGGAATACGCCTCGCTGCGCGGGATGCCCCAGCTCGGTCTGGGGCAGGATGAAGAAACGCCGACACTTGAAAACGCGGCCGATTTCGCTGAACAGTTCGAGCATCGGTTGGCACGAACCTGGGCAACACTGAACACGACGGAATCGGGTTCCGCTCAGGGCATGCTTGTCGAGGAACTGCGCCTGGAGCTGCCGGCTGCCCGTCAACGACTAGCCGAACTGGCGGCAGATCTGCGAGGGATTGTCGATGAGGCTTACCGGCTTGCGGAGGATATGAATTTCGCTTTTCTGGTGGCGGAGGGGCGGCAGCTGCTTTCGATTGGATACGAAGTGAGCACGAAGAAGGTGCACTCGGCCGTTTACGACATGCTCGCGTCGGAAGCGCGCATCGCAACATTTATTGCGGTCGCCAAGGGTGAGCTTTCACAGCAAGGCTGGTTCAAGATGGCGCGCACGCACACCATGGCCTTCGACCACTCGATACTGCTTTCGTGGACGGGCTCTGAAGTACGCGCTCTGCTGCAGCAGCTAATAACGCCCACGCGTGCCGAGAAGGGCTGCGAATACTATGAGCTCTTCGAGTCGAATAGAGACGGTTTGT
>Ga0207047_1054_pt1 | contig 26332 bp, 19 predicted proteins | sample Alteio_BWMinCont_67_FD_153302 | JGI IMG/M metagenome (GOLD analysis project Ga0207047, IMG submission 153302) | Enriched cells from forest soil in Barre Woods Harvard Forest LTER site, Petersham, Massachusetts, United States -... | ecosystem: Environmental > Terrestrial > Soil > Temperate forest >...
AGGCTATCTTTTACAGATGCACCTACACAAGAAATATTTATGGTTTTTGGGCTGACTTGTTAAGTATTAGTAATAGACTGCTGTTATTTCTTGGAAATATCGGGTTGCGTTTTGTGGTGCAAAGAATGATGTGGGGAGGTATTGTTATTCTTCTTTTGCCCTATCACTTGAAAACTAATAGCTTTTATTCTTCTGATGCTTTCCACTAGTCTTCAATAATAATACGTTCTTTCTTCGCAGTGGAAGGTCTAGTAGTAGCTAACAAATCCTTGTCTTTGGCTAATTCCCTCCAATCACCCCCTGACAATCGTGCAGAAAGAATAGCACTTCTAATAGTGTTCATTGCTTGGTCTATTGTGTCATTATCTATTAATTCTATTGCTTCTTTATATTGTCCAATTTCAAGTTTTTTTATAATAGATATAATAGATTTAATCACTGGAAATTTAATCAATGGAGATTTACGAACTGTAATTGTTTCAATATTCTTAATAGCATTCTTTATTATATTTACTTGTTTACTGATTTCCTCATTTTCTTCTAATTCCCAAAATATTTTTATTAACTTCAACCTTAATATTGCCTTTTTACACAATCTCAAATTTTCTTCAATTACTCTCAATTTAATTTCTTCGAATTTTTTTTTGAATTCTTTAGCTAGTTTATTTGCCCCCCATGTTATAGTTATATTCTCGTCATTATGGTGCGCGTTTTTAGTCCAATTATACGAGCCATTAATCACTACACTATCATCAATGATACAAAACTTATGGTGCATGATAGCCCCATCTTCCTTTGGATTAACAAAGTGTACTTCTCCTCCGCTTTCATCAAGTTTTTTATAGTTGATTTTAGTCTTGTTATTATTTGAATCATTTATTAACAGCAATTCAACTTTAATTCCTTTTTTTGATTGTTGACATAGTAGATTGAAAATAGCATCATCTGTAAGCCATGCTACTGCTACAAATATTGAAGTATTAGCCGTTTTTAACTGCTTAATAATTTCTTTCTGTATATTTTCCGTATATAGTTCTTGCTCCATTTTTTAGCTATAATATAAATACATTGTGATGTTTACATTTTATTCAATAGGTGTCCATCTTAATTCGCTTCTTTCAATTGCAGTACGGATTGGAGTTTGAATTTGAACAGGCGTTTTACGAATATATTCTTCAGCTTTTCCTCGCTTTTCAATTGGTAAGCCACTTAAATATGCTATGACATTATTATCATTAAATTCTTGATGAGTCTTATCATGAAACCTTATTGAAAGGTTAGTCCATACTATAGCATCTATATTATTGCATTGCTCAATCCATATTTGTAAAATGTTTTTATAAGGAAAATCTTCGGGATAAACTTTATTCCCCTGTTTTAAATAATAACCGATTTTATTTGTACATGAACCTTCTCTAGTTGCAAGATTTAAAATTGCAATGTCTAAATCTTTGCACATAGAAATTGAATATAAAGTTGTAACACTTTGTACTCCTTCTTTTATGACTAATGTTAATCTACCATCATCCGAAATTCTGGCAAATTCAATCGGCAAAGATGGACCAGTATTATACCATCCTTGATATTGGCTATCACCTACTATTTTATCAATTTTTAAATTTCTTTTATCCCATATTAACGACCCCCAACCAAGTATAGCAATTCTCATTTTGTTTTGTTTTAACAGGTACGAAATAAAAAACCTGAACATTGACATTCACTTGTCCCTGTGGGAGACGAATCCCAGTACAACGAAGTGAAGCAACGCCCAGGCGTACCTGAGCATCTGCCAAACTTCCTGTTGTACTTAAAATTTCGTCTTTTTCAGAGACAGGACAGTTTTGCGAAATGCAAAATCTTTATGTTTTTATTCTTTTTCTATGTCATAGTCCGTTTTTGTTCTTTACAAATGTAAGACAAGTTGTTTTACTTAATGATTTTGAACCCGTTTATCCATTATTCTAAACTGAAAATGTTTATTTTTTATTGTTGGTTTTTTGAATCATTTTATTTGGTTTTTAGCGAAAAAAGTCGTATCTTTATATATAGGGTTTATAACCAAATTACCCTTTGAGAACGCCGTGAAGATTGACACCTGTGGAGAATGTATAAGCCCGTTTATTGCCTCAAAATCACCTTTTTCTAATCAAATCTTTTCTTTGGAAGCCAGCCTATGGAAACCCATTACTGGTTATCAGGGCTATTATGAGATTTCCAACTTGGGAGTAGTACGTGGAGTGGATAGAGTTATTACCCTTGCAAATGGCAATACAAGGCTTATTAAGGGCAGATTAATTGCAGTTAAGTGCAATTCTGACGGCTATTTATTTGTTACTCTATCAAAAGACGGGGTTACAAAGACAGCCTATTTACACAGGCTTGTTGCTATTCACTTTATACCTAACCCGTATAATTATCCTCAGGTTAATCATTTGGTATCAAAGGACGTTAATACTTATAATACGCTTGAATGGACTGATGCAAGTGGTAATGCTTTACATGCCTACCAGAACAACTTGAATAACCATAAGGGGAGCAATCACACTTTTGCAGTATCTGTAAGAGATAACGAATTGGGTGAGGAATATGCAACGATTAAGGACTGGTGTATTGCAAGGGGTATTAACTATCATACCGGGCGAAATATTCTTTCAGGCTGTAATAATTCAAAAACTGTAGATAAGACGAAAATAATAAAACTTAAACCTTTAGAACATGAGAAAACTAATAGTGCCTAATAACCTTAACATTAAGAAATTGGTTGCCCGGTATGGTGTTGGAAAAATACCTGCTTTTCACAAAGACTACATTTATCTTGTATGCAATGCCATTATTTCAGGGCTAAACAAGTTAGACGGCAAAAGGATGCAACATCCTCAAAAATCAGAACCATATTATGTGCCTTTGTGTAGCGAAATATTGAAGGAATTAATAGGGGATAAGTATTCACTTGTACTGGATTGGATGATATGTACCGGGATAATAGAGTGCGATAATCATTTTATTGTTGGGGTTGTAAGTAAGGGGTATAGATTTACTTCCCATTATCAAAATAGTGGCAAGCGGTGGATTACTGTAACAAATAAGTACCTTATGGCAAAGGATGTAGCAGCTATTATAGATAACGGGTATAATTTTCTACCTAGAGTTGTGCAACGGCTTGAAAAATGGTTTCATAAGGACAAGTTGAAAATAGATGCAAAAACGGCTTATGAGGTAATCAATCAAATCGAAGCTGAGGGACTTCGCAAAGCCAAAAAATCTAAGAACAAAATCAAAAAAATTCAGCGAGTTAGGGCAAAAGCCTGTCAATACAGAAACAGCGTTAGAAGTATAGATGAGGGGGAATACAGAATATCACGGGATAGCGGATTTGGTTATAGAGTTTTTACACCTATTACAAAACTTAGCAAAAAATTTAGAAGTCTGGTAACTTATGACGGCAAACCATTGGTGGAAATAGATATAGTCGCCAGCCAGTTATTTTTTAGCACGTTTTTATTGAATTACAGATACTGGTTAGCTCCAAAATATAAGACGTCAAAACCGTACTTACATGAATTATGGGATAATATCCAAATTCAGAAAAAAGACCAAACTATAACAAATACAAACAACAATACAATAGACACTAAGAAAGAATCCTATAACACTATTACTCTTCTTAAAAACTCTGAAACCCTTTATGGGTACGGCTTTCAGGAACATGCAATTTTTCAAAATTACTATGATGCAGGTATTTACGAATCTGTAGTGTCAAAACTTGATGAAATTGATTTTTTTCCGGCAAACTTTACGCCAAAAAAGAAGCGAAAAAAGGTCAAAAAGACACTTCTGAAACAGCTATTTTCTAATCCTACAGACCCTGAACACTGGCATCTTTTAAATGGGCAAAATAGGGCAATTTTAGGCTGTTTTGAGGCACTTTATCCCGAAGTGATGAAAGTATATCAACCGATAAAACAGGGCTATTATAAGGACTTATGCAGCCTTATGCAGCGTATAGAATCTATATCAATTATAGGGTTTGTTTGTAAGCGTATGCAGGCAGAATACCCCGATATTCCCATATTTATCTTGCATGATTGTATTGTTACCACCGAGGGCAATGAATTATTGGTTAAGGAGGTTATGAAGCAGGGAATTCAAGAATTTATTGGTTATGCCCCCAAATTTGATGTCAAATACTGGAGCGGGTATAATGAGTTGATTTCACCGTACATTATTGAGAGTGATAATGGCGAATTATTGTATTTAGAAGCAATAGAGCAATTTTATATGGAGCCTGTGAGGATTAGGGCGTAACAGGCGATTTTGCACATTTAATGGGTATTATTTTAATCGCTCACTTGATAGCAAAAATAAGGGCAGCTATTACACTGCCCCTATTTTGATTTTCATTCCGAATATTAATATTACTTTGGATAATCTTCCTTTAATGAACCATTCTTATCGACTAATAAGCCAGCTTTACTTTTACGTTTAAGCTGATTATTTGATTTCTTTTTAAGTGGTTCCAAAACCCGTATTAATTTATAGAAAGGTATAATCCATTCAAGGTTATCATAAAAACCAATTGATAATTCCTCGGTATCCCAATTTATTCCTAATTTTGCTACATTACGAGCAGTAAACCTTTCAACGTTGTTAAGCTGAATATTTACCTCGTTTTTATCATTGTGAATTTGGTCTATAATCCCTTTAAGAACTTCTCTTTCGTTGACAAGATTTCTTTCCGTAACAACTTCACCTTCTGTAAAAAACATTAATTTTTTTGTTCCCATTGGTATGGGGATTTCAGTTGTTTTCTTTTTGTTCATTGTTTGCAATGTTTAAATTTGTACTTATTAATTTGCCTTCATTTTTTTGAAGGGGCTCAAATCCTCTATAAGAGGGGAATCCAAAACTTGTATTAATTTCTACAAGGCAATCAAACTACTTCGTGAACTGTAACCCTTTTTATTATTGCTATTAAACATTGCGGCAATAATCGCTTTTTGAAACTTCCTTTTCATTGTTTTTTTCTCACCATATTTAATAATTGTTTTTAGTTACCGCAAAATTCCGAAACTTTCTTTATTCAATCGCTGAATATTTTATTTTTTTCTTTAGGAAGAAATTCGTATGTTGATGTAAGTGTTGCTACAAATAAAGTGATAGGGTTTACAAGTCTTATCCGAATACGGCTTTTATTACTTTCAAATTTGCAGCGTCTATTAATTCATTATCATAATCATCGAGGTATATAGAAGTGGTGGCATTGCCATAAGAATGTCCTAGCGCTTGCCCGATTATATCCTTACTGTAGCCTAATGAACGTGCAATATTTGCCCATGTATACCGGGCATAATAAGTACTGATTTCTTTACTTATTTCAAGCTGTTTAGCAATTCTGTCTAAGTAGGCATTACAGGTCTTTATAGCTTGCCAAATATCCTTTTTCAGTTTTACAAGGTCGCAAGTCTGTTTTAATATAGGCAGTAATCTTGCATCCTTCTCTATAGCTGCTATAGCTCTGTAATGGCTTAATATTTCTATGGCTTTATCCTGCAATTTTACGGTGTATATCTTCCCCGTTTTCCTGCGCCTGAATACTATCCTACCATCAACAATATTATTGCCTGTTAGGGTAAGCATATCGGCAAAGTTTATACCAATAAGACAGAACGATAATAGGAAGTAATTCCTCCAATGCCATATAGCTGTGTCCGGTTTTAATTCAAGGGTTGCAATCCTTTGCATCTCATTCAAGGTAAGCGTTCTGTTTACAGTCTTTTCGTTCTTTATTCTGTATGCTGTGAATGGGTAAGCAGTTGCAGGTACAATCCCTTCCTTTATAGCTCTATTATATATAGCTCGGATAGTTCGCATGTACACCGATATGCTGTTAACCTTTATTTTGTCAGCTAACATACTGTCCTGAAATTCTACCAGCTTTTTATAAGTTAATGCCTCAAATGAGAAGTTATCCGTTTTTACAAAGGTTTTCAACTTACTGACGGCACAACCATAAGCAAAGGCATTACCAACTTTCCCGCTATTGGTAAGCTGTTTTATTATGTCTTGCCCGTATCTAATAATTGAGGGGCTTTCTTTTTTAATCTTTGCTTTAGGGGTACTGTCATTTGATACGGCTGCAATAATCTCTGTTAGCGAAACTTCTATCGGCTCGTTTAATTCTGCTAATAATATCAGCCTCTGTACTTTCGATTTCTTTGATAGGATTTTGGCGTTATAGGTTTCATAGTTCGGTTCTGACGATAGTACAAATTGGTTGCTGTCGTCCCAATCTTCGGGTTTAACAGTAATACCGAGGGATAATTCTTTGTACTCCGTCTTATTGTACAATCGTAGTCTTACAGGACAGGTTTTGTCTGTCTTTGGTCGCCTTTGGTCAAGGATGATTTTGGATGTAATACTCATGCTTTTTTGGTTTGCATGAGGTTACTTGGATGGGGTTGTACAAGTTTTGTACAAGTTATGTACAAGTATTGCGCCTGTTTTGGGCAGTTTTCAGCAACACATTACAGATAGTGCTATAAAACAAAAAACCTCCAAAACGCTTGTCTGTATTGCGTCTTAGAGGTTTTTTACTGTGTGGGAGCACACGGGTTCGAACCGCGGACCCTCTGCTTGTAAGGCAGATGCTCTGAACCAGCTGAGCTATGCTCCCTTTAAAAGGAGTGCAAAGATACGTGCCAAATCTATTCTGACAAATCGTTTTTTACTGAATATTTAAGGGCTGTTTAAATGCCATATCCATAAAAAAGTGGGGTACTTTCCCCCTAATCTCACCATATTGCAGAACTTTGTTTTAGTTTAAATACTACTAAAAAAAACAAAATTGAAAAAGTATGCAATATATTAGCATGTATCTTCTCCCACCATCCTCTATATTCTTTTGTAAAATCTTAAAATAAAGCAAATTCAAAAGCAAATATTATTTTTGCAAGAAGGCACTTAATTCCTGTTCAGTTTTTCTTAAACATAAAATAAAATGAAACAGATAATAACGTTAATATTTCTCCTTCTGTTTGTCGCAATCAAAGCGCAGGCACAAATACCGGTTCCCCCTGAATCCGGGGTAAATAATGATACCAAAGCCGATGAAAAAAAGACTGAAGCACATAAAACACAACTCAATACTTCTGCCTATCTCGTTATTGGCGGTGGGCTCGCCATACCCGTCGGTAATTTTGCGGCTACATCGGGCGAGAATGACGGGTTTGCACAAACAGGGATACATGGATATGCAGAAGCCGCATATCCTATTCAACATACCAATTTCGGAGTAGCAGCAAGAATTGATGGCTATATGAATAACATTAGTACAAACAAAGTTGCCGTTAGCGATTTCGGCTCTTCTGCCCATTTTTATACTCGTGCAATAAGCGCCGGTTTCTTCGCAACCCTTCCCGTAAACAACAACTTGTCACTTGATTTCAAACTATTAGGCGGCATATTAGTGCAATCGGTAAGCGCAAGTGGCGAGAGCAAAAAAAATTCAGAGGGCGCATTCGAATATAATACCAGTGTTAATGCGCGTTATGCTTTTGCAAAACATTTCTGCGGATTGATAACTATCGGGTTGCTACACACCGACCCTAATTATCATTATGATAGATTCGTACTTGGACATGGTAATATCCCGACTACCCTGCTCAATACATCAATAGGTGTCGGGTATCAGTTGTAACTTAATCATTTTGCACTATAATTTTCCCTAACCTTAGCTGCAACATCTTTAAACCCGGCATCATCACGCAAATCGGTGAATGCAGCATCAGTCATTAATTGTAACACATCACTAAACCCTAATGAAGCAGCTTCATTAAGGGAATAAATCGCTTGCTTCCGGTTTCCACTTTTCATAAAATAAACTGCAGAAAGATAGCTGCAATCAGGGTTTTGAGGGTCAGCCATTTTGAAAACTTTCAAATAGTTTGGGGCATTTGTCAAATCACCGCTATTTAATGCGTGATTAGAATTAAGATAACCGATAAGCCCTAAAAAATTAAGTAGCCGCTTGTACATTTGCGATTCCCGCTTTGTTTTTGCATTGTTTATATTTTTATTCAACACCGCAATTTTTTCCGCCCACCATTTTTCATCATGTTCTGTAAATTGTTTTGCCAACTCTTGCTGCTGCTCTAATTCCATTTGATGCGATTTCGCCTGTGCAGTAACTGCATTTTTAAAATCGGCATCTGCAATTAAATCGGCCAACTGTTTTTTGTAGGATGATATATCTGATAAGCCCTCAAGCGCCTTTACTATCCCATCTAATAATTGCTGTTCGGTGATAATATCGTCCGTTTTTGCAGCAGCAATCCGCATGTCATAATCATTTTTGAAAGCCATAATCAGGCTATCGTTTTTGGGCTGTAAACTTTTCTTCATCCCATTTACCTGGAGCCATAGCATGCCCGTTCGAAAATCTGTAACCGGCGCCCAGTCATGCTTTCCGTCAAATGTGAGTAGCTGATGAGCAAAACCGGCTTGTTGCAGCGCGTCGTTTAATTTCTCCATCTCTGTCAAATTAAAATCATAATTGCCCACCATACCGAAATAATCAAATTTGTTTTCAAACTCATGCTCAACCTGGGGAAATCCCGCCGCGCAGCCAATAACCCCTGCCACTCCGCCATCCAAAATAGCAATAGTACTCGCCACACGCGCTCCGCCCGAAAATCCGGCTGTGTAAATGCGTTGCGGGTCAATATTAATCCGGTTGCGTGCATCTTCCATAAGCACGCTTGCAACGTCGTTTGTTTCCTGCCATTGCATACCGTTTTTAGAAACATTTGAACCTGCCAATACAAACCCATACTCTTCTGCAAGAGCTTTATATAGCTTTAGCGGCAACGAACCACGCGCATGTGAATCAAAAAAATAAATGCAGGGGAATTTTTTAGTCGAAGAATAATACGATGGTAAATACAATGCATAACTCTCGCTGTTTCGGTTTTGACAAATTATGCTATCTATGACTACTCCTTTTGCTAATGAATTATCATATCCATGTGCAGCAGTTGCAGCGGTACTTTTGTCACCATTTCCTGAACCACAGGAAGCCAGAAAATACGTAACGCAAGCAAGTAAAATTGAATTTGTTTTCATATTCCGAACCCAAAATAAAAACTAATTGGAGAAATTTAATAGTTCGTCGTAAGAAAAAACCGGCTCTATATACTGCTAATTTAAAGAAACGCTCTAGCCATCAAACTTTTCGGTTTTATGGTATAAAGTAGCAGATTAAGCTAAAAACTATGCCCAATTGGCATCTGAACAAAAGAAATAGACGATTAAAGGGTGTTTTTTAAAAAAATTGGCATAATAATTTGCAGGGCAATAAATTTTTTCAGTATTTTGGGTGCAAATTTGAACAAAGACATTAAATTATGAAAAAAACTATCGTTTTATTTACAGCATTATTTGCTTGCATCTCATTTACAAACAAACTTTTCGCGCAAGAAGACTTGGTAAGAGTTTATCGCTGGTTTATCCCTGAAGATAAACAGTATGTAACAATAGCAGAAGGCGAGTTTCAGGACGGACAAATGTTGAATTGGGGATGGAATGATAAAACCATGTTATTCTCAGCATATCGCAATCCCGGTCCCGGACGTGTAGCTATAAACGGATGGTACAATCCGGTAACAAGGGCACACATCAGTGTATGTGAAGATGAATTCACAGACGACCAAATGCTAAAGTGGGGGTATACACAAAAGCATCTTCAATTTTATGCGCTCACCCGCCGCGGTACTAATTTAGTATGTGTTTATCGTTGGCTTATTGACAGGCATCATGACTGGATAACCATACCCGAAGAAGGGGATACTGACAATTATTTAAAGAAAGGATACAGTCATAAAACTTACCAGTACTATGGCATAGCTCGTCAACCCGATGCGCCTATTTATGACCAGCTTTAATTAAAGCCGTTTTAGTACTCATTTGAAAAAGCCCGTCCAACAAACAATGTGAACGGGCTTTTTCGTTTCTGACTCACAACTGGATTGCCCTTATCGTGTCATTAAGCCGGCTTCTATATATCGCGGTACTTATTGTGCCTATTCCTTTCAGCAATTACAACCTTGCAGTCACCATTTTTTCATCAAGACACCCTTTAATGTCATATATAATACCATTTTCTTTTACACGTTGATTCCATGGTGTGTCTAAGAATACTTTGTGTGCTACTGCAAGTATCATGGAGTCATAGATTTTACCTTCGGGTAATTCGTTCACAATATTTATTCCGTATTCATGGACAACGTCTTCCGGCTTTGCCCATGGGTCATAGATAGTAAGTTGGATGTCAAAAGATTGCAATTCTCTCACAATGTCCACCACCCTTGTATTTCTCACATCGGGACAATTTTCCTTGAATGTAATCCCTAGCAGCAAAACCTCAGCATTTTTCACAGTTATGTTATTCTTCACCATCAGTTTTACCACTTCATGCGCCACATAGTGCCCCATGCCATCATTAAGTCTCCTGCCTGCAAGGATAATTTCAGGGTGATAGCCTACTTCCTGGGCTTTTTGCGCAAGGTAATAAGGGTCAACGCCTATACAATGCCCGCCAACTAATCCCGGCTTAAATGGGAGGAAATTCCATTTAGTGGCTGACGCGGCTAATACCTTATGGGTGTCGATACCGAGCCGGTTAAATATTTTTGCAAGTTCATTCACAAAGGCGATGTTTATATCCCTTTGCGCGTTTTCTATAATCTTAGCGGCTTCGGCTATCTTAATGCTTTGCGCCTTGTGGGTGCCTGCCGTAATTACGGAATTATAGAGAGCGTCCACCTTATCGGCAGTGGCGGGCGTAGAGCCAGATGTTATTTTTTTAATTTTTGAAACAGTATGCACCTTATCGCCGGGGTTGATACGCTCAGGGGAATAGCCACAATAAAAATCAACATTAAATTTAAGCCCTGATACTTTCTCCAATACAGGTACACATTCGTCTTCTGTTACACCCGGATACACAGTGGACTCATAAATAACAATGTCGTTCCTTTTCATCACTTTACCCACGGATTCGCTTGCCTTACGAAGTGGCGTGAGGTCGGGGCGGTTGTTTTTGTCAACGGGAGTTGGGACGGTGACTATATATATATTACAGTTGCTTATCGCGGATAACTGATCTGTAAAGAATAATCCTTTTGCCTTATTTGCAGGTATTTGCCCTAGAGTGACTTGTGCAAGAGTCTCGGCATCAATCTCTTTGGTAGCATCATTCCGTGCGTTTAATTCGTCAATCCTTTTTTTGTTTATGTCGAAGCCGGTAACAGGATAATGCTTCGCAAATTCAACAGCGAGCGGCAACCCAACATAGCCAAGACCAACAACAGCAATACGACTTTCGGCAATATCCATGTTTACAAATTATTTATTTACTATAGAAAAATGATAGGTACGCAAAGGTATAATCCCATTCATTTTTATCAAAAAAAGGTTTTATTAAAAAGATATTTTAGAATTTAAAAAACTGTGTTTGCGGACTTCATTATAAGCCTTTGAACTAAGCATCGCTTTGAGCGCAATGGCATGCCTGTCATTATGCATATCCGAGCCGCAGTAATCATACATATTTTTTTGAAGCAAAGTTTCGGCTATTGATTTTACATTACGACCATAATAACCGGTTAAAGAAAGTAAGTTCAATTGGAATAAGCACCCCCTGTCTTTAAGTTCGTTGAATTTATCGAGGTCTTTATGAAAGAACAGATAACGTTCAGGGTGAGCCAGTACTGGTCTGTAGCCGGAACTTTGCAATTTAAAAAATACATCATTCATCAAAGGATGTTCAAAGAGCATAGAGAGTTCAATCAACACTTGGTTTTGATGGACAGTGAGTAACGGCTCTTTTTCTATAAGCTGAGAAAAATATTCGTCAACATAATATTCAGCAGCAGCTCTCACAGGCATATCAATATCATTTTCTTTCAATGCGTTCTGGAGTGTTTGCAGACCTGCGTTTATGATTTGGTGAGTGTTGGGATAATGGTCTATCATAACGTGAGGGGTTGTAACTATCCTCTTATAGCCCATATCCTGCATAGCACGTATAAGGAATAGACTATGCTCAATTACTTGAGCGCCATCGTCTATTCCGGGAATAAAATGAGAATGTATGTCGGCGCCAAGAAAAGCCCAATTTATATTTTCAGGGATAATTTCATTACCCTCTTTAGACGGTTTTTCCTTTTTTCTGCCAAATAGCTTTGAAAACATAACGGCAAGTTAGTAATAATCCCGCTTTTATGTAAGCCAATAGGCTAAAGGTTTAAAAAAATGACAATAAAAAAGGCGCTCCGTAGGGAAACGCCTTCTCATATATTATGGTTTAAAATTTTACAATCGTATTACTTTCTTAACGATGACATTATTTCCCATTTCAATCCTTACAAAATACATACCCGCTGATTTGGGTGTAAATGAGTATTGATGTTTGCCTTCATTCTGCACTTCATTGCTTACCGGCATTGATATAGTTTGTCCCATATAATTTGATATAATAACCGTTACGGGCTGGGAAGCTGTCAATTGATAAGCAACAGTGAATTGGTCGTTTGAAGGGTTGGGATATACTGCGATACTTTCCTCATCACCCGGAACACCGGATACTGATTCCGGATTTGCCATCCTATGGGTACCTCCGGTATCGGAAGAGGTTTTCAGGTATTTTAATGATGAGTAGCTGCTATAAGTACTGTCTGAACATATCGCCTCAACATCATATTGATAATAAGTGCCCGCGCTCAACCCCGTTATAACAAGCGAATCATTTGTAGTAGTGCTGTCCGTCCAGGTAACCGAACCATAGGCACGATAAGCCACAACAAATGTTGCCCCTGAAGAGGTATCATACCACTTAATGGTAGCAGATGAAGTCGTAACACCTGTAGCGGTAACCTCAGTAGGAGTAGGACAAGTAGGCTCTGCCAAAGTCTTTAAATAGTAAGTTGATGAATAAGAATACCCGCCGGAGCATAGTGTTTTCACAAGGTATTCATAATAGCTGCCCGAAGTTAACCCTGTAAGAACGAGTGAATCGGCTGTGGTCGTATCAAGTGTCCAGGTACCGGAACCATATTTAGAATAAAAGACAACATAGCTTGTTGCACCGGAAGCAGCCGCCCATTTAACAGTAGCGGAAGAATATGTAGATGTCGCTGTTAACCCGGTAACTTCTGAGCAACCGCTGCTTTTTGCGCCTGTTTCAAAAGTTGTGGCAGCAGTAGAACTGCTATAAGTGGTATCCGCACATCCTGAAATCACTGTATATTGATAAACAGTACTTGCACTTAACCCGGAAACAACAAATGAATCACCGGTAGCAACGCCATAAGACCATGTAGATGAGCCATATTTACGATACTCTATTAAAAAGCCAACAGCGCCTGAATCAACCTTCCATGTAATGGTAGCGGAGGAATCAGAAATATTGGTAACGGTTAAATCATAAGGGGTGGGGCAAGTAAATCCAACAGTAGTTTTAAAGTAACTTGTTGAAGTATAAGCATAGCCACTGTCACAAAGTGTCTTTACAAGATATTCATAATAAGCACCCGATGACAGTCCGGTAATAAGAATTGAATCGGCTGTAACGGTATCTATTGTCCATGAACCGGAGCCATATTTACTGTATGCCACTACATAACTTACTGCGCCCGAAGCGGCATTCCATTTTATGACAGCAGAACCTGTGGTAATGTTTGTTACGGTTAAATCTGTAACAACTGGGCAAGTGACAGCAGTAGCCTTTGTCGTTTCAAAATATCCTATTGAAGAAAAGCTGCTTGAAGAAGTATCTGAACAAAGGGACAACACTTCATACTGATAATAAGTGCCTGCACTCAACCCGGAAATAACAACAGAATCTGCAGTAGAGGTCGTATCGTATGACCAAGTAAGCGTGCCATATGCACGATATGCGACAACAAATCCTACTGCCCCTGAAGATGCATGCCATTTAATAGTAGCAGTTGAAGTAGAAGTACCGGTTGAAGTTATGTCATAAGGTGCTGGACAACCGCCTGTAGTTGTAAAAGTAGCACCTGTTGATTCACCGCTTACAGAAGTGCTTGAACACATTGTTTCTACATAAAATCCATAAGAAGTACCGGCGCTCAATCCTGTAAGAACAATTGAATCGGCTGTAACCGTATCAAAAGTAGCAGTGCCGCCATATTTTCCAAACACTACAATATATCCTTTTGCACCTGATACCGCCGACCACTTAAGTGTAGCGGAAGATGAAGTAACTCCTGTTTCAGTTAATCCGGTGGGGGCTGAACAATAAGTATAAGTATAATGAGTTGTGAAAGAAGAAGATGAATAACCGCTCGTTGAACCGCCCGAACATATTGTTTCTACATAGAACGCATAATAAGTGCCCGCAGTTAACCCGCTAATGGCAAGGGAATCTGTAGTTACGGTATCAATGACTTTACTACCCGACGATGCATACACAACAATATATCCGCTTGCGCCTGAAACGGGCGACCATGTAAGTGTGGCAGAAGATGTTGTAATGCTTGTAGCATATAAATGTTCAGGGGCGGAACATCCACCGGTAGAACTGCCGGATGTCGTTTTAAAATAATAATAGGATGAATAGCTGCTTGAACTTGTAGCGGAACAAAGTGTTTTTACCTCAAATATATAGTAAGTGCTATCAACCAAGCCGGTAAGAACAAGTGAGTCAACTGAAACAGTGTCGTAGCTCCATGCGGATACACTAGACTTATGGTATTCTACTACATACCCGGCGGCACCTGACACTGCCGACCATTTGAGCGTAGCAGATGACGACGTGGTAGTAGCGCTCAAGCCGGTGGGAGCAGAGCATGTGGCAGTATAAGAAGAATCAGTTATGAAATGAGTTTCAACATAACTGCTGGTTGAGCCGCCTGAACAAATTGTTTCTACGTAGAAATAATAATAAGTACTTGCGCTTAACCCGCTGATGGCGAGAGAATCTGCACTTACGGTATCAGTTACCTTAGTTGTACTTGATGAGGCATACGTAACTATATATCCGCTCGCACCGGATACCGCATACCATTTAAGCGTGGCGGAAGATGCAGTGATGCCAGTGGCGGTTAAGCCTGTAGGAGCAGAGCAGCCACTTGTGGTGCCAGAAGCTGTTTTAAAATAATAATAGGAAGAATAGCTGCTTGAACTGGTAGCGGAACAAAGCGTTTTTACCTCAAATATATAGTAAGTGCTGTCAACCAAGCCGGTAAGAACAAGGGAGTCAACTGAAACAGTATCATAGCTCCATGTTGGCGCTCCATATTCATGGTATGCTACCACATATCCTGCCGCACCTGACACTGCCGACCATTTGAGGGTTGCAGATGATGATGTGGTAGAGGCACTCAAACCTGTTGGAACAGAGCACGTCGCCGTAGAAGAAACCGTTGTAAAATGCGATTCACTGTAGCCGCTGGTTGAGCCGCCGGAACATATTGTTACAACGTAGAACACATAATAAGCACCCGGAGTTAACCCGCTGATGGCAAGGGAGTCTGTAGTTACAGTATCGGTAACCTTAGCTGAGCCTGATGACGCATAAGTAACTATATAACTGCTGGCGCCATAAACAGCCGACCATTTAAGCGTGGCTGACGACGCTGTAATACTTGTAGCCGTTAAACCCGTTGGAGAAGAACAGCTGCTTTTGGTGCCGGTTGTTTTAAAATAATAATAGGATGAATAACTGCTTGAACTGGTAGCGGAACACAGCGTTTTCACCTCAAATATATAATAGGTAGTATCAGCCAAACCGGTAAGAGTAAGTGAATCAACTGAAACGGTATCATAACTCCACGCAGATGCACCATATTTTTCGTATTCAACAACATATCCTATTGCACCCGAAACAGGCGACCATTTAACTGTACCGGATGAGGCTGTAATACCCGTAGCCGTTAAACCCGTAGGGACAGAACAATAGCTTTTGGTACCCGATGTAGTTTTAAAATAGTATGTTGATGAAAAACTACTTGAAGTCGTATCGGAACAGAGTGATTTCACTTCAAATATATAATAGGAACTGTCAACCAAGCCGGTAAGAACAAGCGAATCAACAGTAACAGTGTCATAGGTGAATGCAGTTGAACCATATTTTTCATATCCAACAACATATCTTTTGGCGCCTGACACAGCAGACCATTTAAGTGTCGCTGATGACGAACCGGCGGTAGCACTCAGTCCGGAGGGAGCAGTGCAAGTGGCAGTTGTAGTTCCTGACGTTGTTTTAAAATAATAATAGGATGAATAGGTGCTTGAACTGGTCGCGGAACACAACGTTTTTACTTCAAATATATAATAGGAAGTATCAACCAAGCCGGTAAGAACAAGCGAATCAACAGAAACAGTATCATAATTCCATGTACTCGCACCGTATTTATGATAGGCTACCACGTATCCTGCTGCTCCTGAAACTGCCGACCATTTGAGGGTAGCAGAAGATGATGTTGCAGAGGCGCCCAGTCCGGTTGGAGCATAGCAATAGGTTGTAGAAGATACGGTTGTAAAATGAGATTCACTATAACCGCTGGTAGAACCGCCTGAACATATGGTTACAACATAGAACACATAATAAGTGCCCGCGCTTAACCCGCTAATTGACAGCGAATCAGTGGTTACAGTATCGGTTACTTTAGTGCCGCCTGACGACGCATACGAAACTATATATCCACTGGCGCCGGATACCGCTGACCATTTAAGCGTGGCTGACGATGCTGTAATGCCTGTAGCCGTTAAGCCTGTAGGAGCGGAACAACTGCTTGTTGTACCGGAAGTTTTAAAATAATAATAGGAAGAGTAGCTGCTTGAACTGGTTGCAGAACAAAGCGTTTTCACCTCAAATAAATAATAAGTAGTGTCAGCCAAACCGGTAAGCGTAAGTGAATCAACTGAAACGGTATCATAACTCCACGCAGATGCACCATATTTTTCGTATTCAACGACATACCCAATTGCACCCGAAACAGGCGACCACTTAACTGTACCTGATGAAGCTGTAATGCTTGAAGCCGTTAAACCTGTAGGAACAGAACAAGAGCTTGTGGTACCTGACGTAGTTTTAAAATAGTACGTTGACGAAAAACTGCTCGAAGTTGTATCAGAGCAGATTGATTTCACTTCAAATATATAGTAGGAACTGTCAACCAAGCCGGTAAGAACAAGCGAATCAACAGAAACAGTATCATAAATGAATACTGTTGAGCCATATTTTTCATATCCTACAACATATCTTTTAGCGCCCGACACAGCGTACCATTTAAGCGTGGCTGACGTTGAGCCGGCTGTAGCACTCAAGCCGGTGGGAGTAGCGCAAGTTGTAGTTGTACTGCCAGATGTTGTTTTAAAATAGTAAGTTGATGAAAAGCTGCTCGAAGTTGTATCAGAGCAGATTGATTTCACTTCAAATATATAGTAGGAACCGTCAACCAAGCCGGTAAGAACAAGTGAATCAACAGAAACAGTATCATAAGTAAATACTGTTGAGCCATATTTTTCATATCCTACAACATATCTTTTTGCGCCCGACACAGCGTACCATTTAAGCGTGGCTGACGTTGAGCCGACAGTAGCACTCAAGCCGGTAGGAGTAGAGCAAGTAGCTGTTGTGCTACCAGGTAGTGTTTTAAAATAAGAAGTTGATGAAAAACTGCTTGAACTTGTATCTGAACAAAGTGATTTTACATCAAATAAATAATAAGTGCTGTCAGCCAAGCCGGTAATAACCAATGAATCAACGGAAACCGTATCATTAGTCCATGTACTTGTGCCGTATTTTTCATACCCTACAACATATCTTTTGGCACCTGACACGGCAGACCACTTAAGCGTGGCTGACGTTGAGCCAGTTGTTGCACTCAAGCCGGTAGGAGTAGAGCAAGTAGCTGTTGTGCTCCCCGAGAGTGTTTTAAAATAAGAAGTTGATGAAAAACTGCTTGAAGATGTATCTGAACAAAGTGATTTTACATCAAATAAATAATAAGTGCTGTCAGCCAAGCCGGTAATAACAAGGGAATCAACGGAAACTGTATCATTAATCCATGTAGTTGTGCCATATTTTTCATATCCTACAACATACCTTTTGGCACCCGACACAGCAGACCACTTTAGCGTGGCTGATGATGAAGAAACGGTAGCACTCAAACCAGTAGGAACAGAGCAGGTAGCAATGGTGGTACTAAGTGTTGTTTCAAAAATATAATAAGAAGAAAAGCCGCTTGAAGCAGTATCGGAGCAAAGGGCTTCCACTTCAAATGCGACATAGGTAGTGTCCGGCAAGCCTGTAAGTACAAGAGAATCAACAGAAACCGTATCATAAGACCAGGAAGATGCACCATATACTTCATATTCCACAACGTATCTTTTCGCTGATGAGACTGCCAACCATTTTAGTGTGGCGGATGATGCTGTAATGCCTGTGGCAGTTAAACCCGTAGGAACAGAACAACTTGAGGACGTTTGCGCATAAGCAGGGTTAAACTTGGTAGCAAGTGCAATAACTAAGGTGGAGAGTAAAACTGTTAGACCTTTCATAGCCGGTTGTTTTAGTGTGCGTTATTAATAATTTTTTATAAATATTAAAAAAAGTGTACGAAATTACTATAAATTACCATTCATTAACAATATTAGACAGGAATAAACTCGCCGAGGTTTGAATTTTAAAGAATATTATTTTTTATTATGTAATTTAATATGACCTGGCGGCATTGGGAATATAAATATTCACACATATGTGCGTTGTTCTTTAATTACTTTGCTCAAAGTAAATCTGTTTTGATGTCGATAGCGCTTTTCAAAATTTTATGGGTAGGGCAGCGATTAGCAATATCAAGCAATTTATTTTTTTCTGTTTCATTTAGATTACCGGACAATTCTATTTTGCGGAAAAATTGAGTTTGGTTTTGTAAACTTTCGATAGCAACACTTACTTCAACTTTCTCCAATTGCATATTTTTCCTGTCGGCATACATTCTTAGGGTAATGGCAGTACAGGCAGCCAGCGATGATGCAAGTAATTCGGAAGGAGAAAAACCCTTATTACTACCGCCAATCGACACCGGCTCGTCAGCAAAAATTTTGTTTGTTTCGGATTGCAAAAGTGTGGTGTAATGTTCTTTATGGAGAATAGCTTTAACGGATGTCATGGTTTTATTTTTTATGATACTAAAATACAGAGAAACATTATGCCTTAAAACAAATATACACCGGAAACCGTGTTTAAAACAACCTATTGATGAACGTTTTTTTGTAGGTTTGCGCAAAAAAAAGAAGTAACTTTTTAAGTTTTCCGGAACTGTTTAAAATAAATAACGCATTAAGATTCAGGCAAAGACCTCTTAATAAATGAGTAAGCAATTATTAATATTCGCATGGGAGTTTCACGGTTATCATTCAGTACAAGGCACAGCTTTATCAAGAAGGATTAAACAGGTAGCTGATGGTTTCAGGGATAACGGGTGGAAGGTAACGGTTATTCACAAGGACCAGAGAGAAGAATCGGGGGATAATGAATATAAAATTTCCATAGAACCGAACGGGATTAAAAGAATAGCAATAAAGGGTCCTACAGGCGATTCTAAAGATTTGCTTAACCAGCCAGTGCTAAAAAGGAAATTAGGAACAATCTATTATACTATTTTCGGAGGCGACAGGTCATTTCAATGGGCAAAAAGAGTGATAAAGTATTTTAACTCCCTTGATATTGAAACTCCGGATTTAATTCTATCATTTTTTACACCAAGAGGTCCATTGTATCTCGGCAATTATTTCTCAAAAAAATTGAAAGCCAAGTGGATAGCCGACCTCCAAGATCCGATTGATGAGGGTATAAGTCCTGTATTATTGGGAGCCTGTATCAAATGGATGAGGAAAATATTGAGAACTGCACACGCAATTGTTCATGTTTCGCCCGAATGGGCAAAACGGGATGAGGAAATGCTGCGCCTGAAAATAAATACCATACGCCATGCCGTTGCTTCGAAAACGATTGGCAGTAACGAAGCAATTCAAAACCGCAATGACAATGAATTCAGGATATTTTACGGCGGCTCGCTAAATGCTCCCCACCAGTCTTTGTCGTTGCTTAAAAAAGTGATAAGTTCAGTTGACACAAAGCCGGTTCAACTTAAGCTATTCTTATCGGGTACGGAAAAAACTTTGACTGTATTTAAAAAGGAATTAGGCGACTTAATAGAAATTGTGAGTCTCAGATGGTTAGACAGAGATGATTATTTACAAACGATTTTGCAATGTGACTGTACCTTGCTGATTCCATGGTCAACGCCGGGTAAATTGATAATTTTTTCAAAATTTTATGACCAGAGCGGTATTGACAAACCTATATGGATAGTAGGAGAAGATACAGGGGCATTTGCTTTATTGCTAAATGAGTGGCAACACCCCTCTTTGCCTGTAGGTGATTTTGAGTTTCAGAAAAAAGCGCTTCTTGCCGCAACAAAAAAAGATTATAGCTACATGTTTGATGTGAAAAAATGCAAGGGGAAAATTATCAGGGAAGCAGACTTGTATCATGAGTATATGAAGCTTTTATAGTCTCACCCACCCTATCCATACGCCTTTGTTACCGTACCTTTATTCTCAGTAAAATAATGTTTCTATTTCACTACATTATACAAAACAAATAAGCCGGCACCTTGATAGATACCGGCTTATTTTATAAAAAGATTGGATTTCTATTTTACTTCTGCTACTAACTTCTTAAAAGTTTCGGGCTCATTCATGGCAAGGTCAGCAAGAACTTTGCGGTTCAGGTTGATACCTTTTGCAGACAATTTGTTGATGAATTGCGAATAGCTCAAACCTTCCTGGCGGGCAGCCGCATTGATGCGCACTATCCACAGGCTGCGATATTCGCGTTTCTTTAGCTTACGACCTACATATTTATAGCCGAGACCTTTTTCAAGCACATTTTTGGCAACGGTATATACGTTTTTACGTTTACCGTAGAAGCCCTTGGCGCCTTTAAGTATTTTCTTTCTTCTTGCGTGCGATGCAACTGAGTTTACTGAACGTGGCATATTTTTAAATTAATTAATTGTGTTAAAAAATAAGATTAGCGCATAAGCAACATGCGTTTTACCAATTTTATATTGGCTTTATCCACAAGCCCATGCACACCGAGATGGCGCTTACGCTTTTTTGATTTTTTGCCTAACAGGTGGCTTTTGAAAGCCTTGTAGCGGCGTATCTTACCTGTACCTGTAGCCTTGAACGTCTTTTTGGCTCGCGAATGCGTCTTCATCTTTGGCATAACCTCTTAATTTTGGGAGTGCAAATGTAGGATTATTTCGGTATTATTCAAAAAAAGATGCTGCTCTAATGAGAATAGCATCTATATATGAAATAATATTTAATGAATTGGCGTACGGTTGCTGTTGTCGTTAGGATAATTAGGATAATTTTTTCCCTTGCCCGCAGTAGCTTTTTTCAACCGTCGAAGTTTAGCGAAGAAAGTCGCAGGTTGGTTACCAACTTTATATCTCCAATCAACATTCGTTGCTACGCTCAGTTCACCAGTTAGTTCTCTTATCTGCAAATACACATCTTACCATCCCGAAATCCCAAAAATCCCAGTTCAGACAACCTACTCCTTCAAAAATTTTTTGACAATTACCCCGCTCTCCCCCTTCAAAGTAACATAATACATCCCCGCAGAAAACCCTTTCACATTCACATCACTTTGCATTCCAGAAATGCTTTTCCTTAACACAACCTCACCAAGTGTATTGCTGATTGTAAAAGAATTGTATGACCCTGCATCTATTTGAATTGTCAGCAATTCTTTCGCCGGATTCGGATATATTTTTACACTCCTTTCATTCAGCAAATTACTCACATCCAAAGTCGGATTCACTGTCACACTATCATAACTAAGTACTCCACATAGATTTTGTTCTAAAATATAAGTTGTCTTAATATCCGGCTTCACCCAAATCCCCCCACCGCTATCTATAGCCACAGGGTTACCCTTTACATACCACCAATAAGGCAGCGCTATTTCATGCGGTCCCAAAAACACACTATCTCCCTTTGCTATACTTGTATCCTTCCCCGCATCAGGCACATTATCGCTTTCTATTACGCTTACATCATCCACAAGATACCATGTAGCACTCCCTCCCCCCCCCCAGGGAGAAATAGGAGGCAAAGTAATAGTGTCAGTATGTGCCGCATCAAAAAAATTGCCTATGGTAATGAATCTTTCTGTGCCATTAGCTACAAAGTTGCCTTGTATCTGTACCCATGTTCTATCCCAATCCGGTGAATCATTAAAAAAAGCCCAGTGAAAAGTATCAATGATAATACCGCCTTCCACCACCTGCGGCTTATATTCTGTTTGCGGCGCAGCGCAGTAGACACTGCTGCCTGTATCAATATTACCATCATCCAAATATGCGCCTATATGATTGATTGCATAGCCTGATTCTTGTGTCAAAGTAACATAAAAAGTTACGCAATAAGATTTTCCTGCTGTTAATGATTTGTATAAATGTCCCTGTAAATAATCGCGTTGATATGGTTGGGAAATGCTTTCATCAAAATACATCTGCACGTTTGCCAGTCCATTACCAGTACGGGCATAATGATAGTCAGATGGTCCGTAGGGAACACTGACAAAATCTGTACTATCGCATGCATTGCAATATTCAGGCGTACAGGTAGGGTCTGCATCGATAGTATCTATAGGTTGCCAGTAATTAGCAAATTTTATTTGGTCATAAGTCCATGGACATTCGGTGTGTTCTTCAAAACTTGGGTTAAGCACATAGTTTACTTGTGCCTGCGTATAAATGCAGGCACAGGTAAACGCTATAATTAAAAGGAAGTTTCTCATAATTATTGGATTACAAATTTAAATATAAAGTTACGCCCTTTTTCGTCTGTAAGTTGCAACAAGTACAATCCGGGTGCGGTATTATTTAAAACCAATTTTCCCGTAGCATTAGCGAACTGCAATGTTGTATTATATATGCGTTGCCCGGTTGCATTCCATATAGCCGCCTGCACCGGCATATTATCCGGCATTTTTTGCATTATGGTAAAATTACCATCATTAGGATTTGGATAAAGCGCATATTGTTGTGTGCCCTCAATAATAGGCGGATGAGTATTCCTGCCGTTATTCGTCGCGTTGTTCCTGATGTTAACGAAGTGCATCAGGAACTTCAAATAAAAATCCGTCTCTGACGGCATTCAAAGTTCGCAAGCTAAATATTATGAAACCACTGGTCGTAGCATAAGCTACGTCCTCACATGCGCAAGCGTCCGCTTGCGAAAAGATGCTCTGCCAATTTATTACGCAACACAATTTCCCCCTTCGCAGCACACAGCAGCAATCATAGCAACCATCTCGTAGCTGGCACAAAGAAGTATTCCCCCAATTGATATTAAAATTTAAAAAATAGTGGGGCACAATTCCCCCTTATCATACCCTATTCCAGACCTTTGTTTCGATTTAAAAACATGATCTAATGCAAGAAACTTTCCGTCGCAGCCGTGTCTCTGCCCTTTGCAGGACTGCTATGTAGAAAATTCCGTCGCAGCCGCGAGCGGCTTCTATCCTCTCTGTTCCGCAATTAAATGCCTGCCCGCCGTAGCTGCAGCGAAGGAGGGCTGTGATGCCGAAATAATGTTGTCATTCTGATTCCGATGACTGTCGGAAGAAGAATCTGCCTAATTTTTGAAACATCTGCCGGTTTATAACACACGCAAAACAATCTGCGAAATCAATTAATCTGTGTAATCTGCGATTCAGACAACCTACTCCCTCACAAACTTCCTCACCACAACCATCTGGTCGTAGCATTTGCTGCGTCCTCTCATGCGCAAGCGTCCGCTTGCGAAATCAAAAATATTTCTCCACCCAATCCACCTGATTAAAGTGATTTTCTTGATTTTTATTTTTAAACCTTTTTAATTTACAGAAAACAATTCAGTGGAATCCTGTAATCTGTGATTCAGACAATTATCGTTCCTTCTCAATCACCTTATTCGTCCTACTCCCGTCATTCGCAGTTACTTGCAGAATATACGTACCAACAACTAATTTCGAAATATCCAACTGCTGTTTTTTAGAATTAAGTTTTGCATAAAATACCTCCTGCCCCACAACATTAAAAATTCTCACCTCACCCTCTCCCGACGATTCGGAATTTTCTATTGTAATTTCATTTTTCGCTGGATTCGGATATATTTTTACACTCCTTTCATTCAGCAAATTACTCACATCCAAAGTCGGATTTACCGTCACACTATCATAACTAAGTACCCCGCACAGATTCTGCTCCAACACATAAGTAGTACTACTATCCGGCTTCACCCATATCCCCCCACCGCTATCTATAGCCACAGGATTACCCAGCTTATACCACCAATAAGGCAACGCTATTTCATGCGGTCCCAAAAACACACTATCCCCCTTTGCTATACTCGTATCCTTCCCCGCATCAGGCACATTATCGCTTTCTATCACACTTACATCATCTATAAGATATAATGAAGTAGGATTCCTATTCCACCAAGACCCCTCCCATATATGAGATACTCCTATCGTATCAGTATGTGAAACATCAAAAAAATTTCCGATAGTGATAAATCTTTCCGTGCCATTAGCCACTATACTTCCTTGTATTTTCAGCCACTCTGTAGTATCGGTAGCAAGTGTATCGATGACAAAACTGTTTGTTACTATTTGTGGAGTGTAGCCCGTTTGTGGTTGAGCACAACCCAAACTATCCTGGCCCTTATCAATGGAACCATCATCTAAATAGGCGCCTATATGGTTAATAGCATATCCCGATGTTTGTTCTCCTGCTACATAAAAAGTAACGCAATAAGATTTGCCTGCTGTCAACGGCTTATATAAATGCCCCTGTAAATAGTCCCTTTTATAACCCCAAGATGGTATGCTTTCATCAAAATACATTACCATTTGTGCCATGCCATTACCAGTACGCGCATAGTGATAATACCAACCACCGTTTGGAACGTTGACTAATGACATTATAGAAGCGCAAACGTTACAATATTCAGGAGAGCAAAGCGGATGTCCAATTGTATCTTTAAGAGGACCAGATGTATCTATAGGCTCCCAATAGGTAGCGTATTTTATCTGGTCAACGTTCCATGGGCATGTATTGTATTCTTCAAAACTGGGATTCAAAACATAATTCACTTGCGCCTGTCCCACAATATGTGGGACAAAAAAGGCACAAGTGAATATAATAATTTTCAAAAAAAATGCCATCATAAAAACTGAGCTTCTCATAACTACTGTATTATAAATTTATACATAAAGCTACGCCCTTTTTCGTCAGTAAGTTTCAATAAATACCGTTGTTCCCGATGTTAGCAACGCGCATCTGGAACTACGAGTAAAAATCCATTTGCAATGGCATTCAAAGTTCCAAAGCTAAATATTATCAAGTGTTGACTGTGGTTTTACTCTTTAAGAAACTTCTTCACCACAACCCCACTCTCCCCCTTCAAAGTAACATAATACATCCCCGCAGAAAACCCTTTCATCCCGATAGCTATCGGGACATCATTTTGCATTCCAGAAATGCTTTTCCTTAACACAACTTCACCAAGTGTATTGCTGATTGTAAAAGAATTGTATGACCCTGCATCTATTTGAATTGTCAGCAAATCCTTCGCCGGATTCGGATATATTTTTACACTCCTTTCATTTTGCAAATTACTCACATCCAAAGTCGGATTCACCGTCACACTATCATAACTAAGTACTCCACACAGATTTTGTTCTAAAATATAAGTAGTCATAGTATCCGGCTTCACCCAAATCCCCCCGCCACTATCTATAGCCACAGGATTACCCAACTTATACCACCAATAAGGCAGCGCAATTTCATGCGGTCCCAAAAACACACTGTCCCCATCTGGTCGTAGCATATGCTGCGTCCTCTCATGCGCAAGCGTCCGCTTGCGAAATCAAAAATATTTCTCCACCCAATCCACCTGATTAAAGTGATTTTCTTGATTTTTATTTTTAAACCTTTTTAATTTACAGAAAACAATTCAGTGGAATCCTGTAATCTGTGATTCAGACAATTATCGTTCCTTCTCAATCACCTTATTCGTCCTACTCCCGTCATTCGCAGTTACTTGCAGAATATACGTACCAACAACTAATTTCGAAATATCCAACTGCTGTTTTTTAGAATTAAGTTTTGCATAAAATACCTCCTGCCCCACAACATTAAAAATTCTCACCTCACCCTCTCCCGACGATTCGGAATTT
>Ga0207047_1064_pt1 | contig 25711 bp, 24 predicted proteins | sample Alteio_BWMinCont_67_FD_153302 | JGI IMG/M metagenome (GOLD analysis project Ga0207047, IMG submission 153302) | Enriched cells from forest soil in Barre Woods Harvard Forest LTER site, Petersham, Massachusetts, United States -... | ecosystem: Environmental > Terrestrial > Soil > Temperate forest >...
AATTCGGAGTGGAAACCGCGTAAACAAACGAGATGGAAGCCGCCGTCTTCCCTACCTTACGGAATCACTGCGTGAGGCGCAGGCTGGCACGGAGTAGATGGAGTCACTGGCTTGTCACAGACCGAAGTGCGGTGTCGTCGCTTGCGTCAAGCGCCGTACCACCTACTGGAGTAGTTTGTAGTGCGACAAGACCCCGGAGTTACTAACTGGGGTCTTGTCGCGTTTGCTCTCATGCGGATGCATCGCTTCTCCTCGGCCTCGCTGGCCCCTGGCGCTGAACGTGATCCACATCACACAATCAACCGTGCGGTGGAGACTTGCCCCCTGCGCACGACGTAAACTAAACGTGTCCCTCCGGGGGAACCAGGCTAATTTCCCCGCCGGACTGGATGGTTTGAATGAAAAAACTGGCAATCGGTCTCTATGCCGCAGTGGTGGCTGCGCTCATGGTCTGGGGCTTCTACCAGGCCATTTACGTTGCGCCGGACGAAGCAACGATGCACGAGGTACAGCGCATCTTCTACTACCACGTGCCCATCGCAATGCTCTGTTTCCTGTTCTTCGCCATCAGCCTTCTGGGTTCGATCGCGTACCTTGCGTGGCGCCGCAGTCGGCCAAGCCTGGCCAATGCCGGGGACGCGTGGGCCCTGTCCGCCGCCGAAGTAGGCGTGGTCTACTGCACCGTTGTCCTGGTCACGGGACCCCTGTGGGGACGGAGGGCATGGGGAATCTGGTGGACGTGGGACTGGCGCCTCACCACAACCCTGGTGTTGTGGCTGATTTACGTGAGCTACCTGCTGCTGCGCCGGTTCGCAGCCGGCCCGCAGATGCAGACGCTGGCGGCCGTCCTGGGCATTTTTGGGGCTCTCGACGTGCCCATTGTCTACATGTCGAATCGCTGGTGGCGCACGCAGCATCCCGCGCCGGTTTTCGGCGGCGATGCGGACTCCGGAATCAAGGACCCCACCATGCTGGCGGCCTTCGGGTGGAACGTCCTGGCTTGGTTTGCGTGGGGCGCGCTTATCCTGCTGCTGCGTTATCAATTGGAGCGCCGACATCAGAAGAACGCCGCGCTGGAAGCCCAGGAAGCGCTCAAAAGCCTCGTCTAAGTTCAATCTCACTAGAGGGAAACATGGATACACGCGCAGTTCTTGATCACGAATTCACCGTGGCGGCCTATGTCGCCGTTTGGGTCATTCAACTGGGCTACGTCGCGTTCCTGGTTGCCAAGTGGCGGGCGGAGAAGAGCGTAGAGCGGCAGAACGCCGGCCATTCCCGCTAAGAATTGCCTGCTTGGCCGGGCGTGTCTGCTGCCGCGCATGCCTTCCCAACAGGCATGCGCGGCGGACGTCGCAGAAACCTCAGAAAACTGCCCCTCTTACCTTCCTTCGGTGCAGGGTAATAGCACATTCGGGTCAAAGTAATCACTCGGTATTCCGGGTAACCCCTTTCTTTGTGGGATGTAACGGTTTACTGAATGGAGCGATGATCCAGACGTGGACAGGTTAAGCCTGCCGCAGGCCGGAACACAGCCGAAGGAGAAAACACATGCACGATCTTTTGATTGGCCTTGCGTTCATTGGAATGGTAATTGCGCCCGCCCTGGTAGCCGCTCACTCCGGAAGCGGAGAAGCGACCGACGAAACCGAATAGTTGAGGCAATCCTTGGCCCAGCGCCTCTGCCCCAGTTCTGCGCTGTTGGGTTTTCGCGATCACACCCCTACCAAACCCTGGGAACAGAATGAAACCCGCAGAGGTTTCCATCCCTGCAGAGTCATTGCCCTGCACACCTTCTACGGTTAAACTGGAGGTTTGAGGGGCCAAACATGCTCGTAGTCATGAAGGCGCAGGCGACGCCGGAACAGATTCAGGCGGTCTGCGACCACATTGAACAGTTGGGTTTCCGCGCGCATCCGCTGCCTGGAGCCCAACGCACGGCAATCGGCATTACCGGCAACAGCGGCGAAGTGGAACGCGGCAATCTGGAAGAACTTTCCGGAGTCGCGGAAGTCATCCGTGTCACCAAGGCGTACAAGCTAGCCAGCCGCGATATCAAGGAAGATGACACCGTCGTTCGCTTCCCGGGGACCGATGCGGCCATCGGGGGCCGGAACCTGGCCATCGTCGCCGGGCCATGCTCCATTGAAAGCCGCGAGCAAGCCTTCGCCATTGCACAGCAGGTTTCGGCCGCGGGGGCCCAGTTTTTCCGCGGTGGCGCTTACAAGCCCCGCACCTCGCCTTATGCCTTTCAGGGGCTTGGCCTGGAAGCGCTGAAGATCATGGCCGAGATCCGCGACGCGTTCGGTCTCCGCATCATTACCGAAGCCATCGACAACGAAACCCTCGAATTGGTCGCCGAGTATGCCGACGTGATCCAGATCGGTGCGCGCAACATGCAGAACTTCTCGCTGTTGAAGCACGCCGGACGCACGCGCAAGCCGGTGCTGCTGAAGCGCGGCATGAGCGCTACCCTCGATGAATTCCTGATGGCCGCCGAGTACATCATGAGCGAGGGCAACTACGAAGTCATCCTGTGCGAACGCGGCGTGCGCACTTTTGCCGACCACACACGTAATACCCTCGACCTGAGCATTGTGCCCGCGGTGCAGCGGCTTAGTCACTTGCCCATCCTCGTCGACCCGAGTCACGGCACCGGCAAGCGCAACAAGGTGCTGCCCATGGCGCGCGCGGCCATCGCCGTTGGCGCCGATGGCGTGCTGGTCGAAGTGCATCATCAGCCGGAAAAGGCACTCTCCGACGGCCCACAGTCTATTTACCCCGAGCAGTTCGTGACGATGATGAACGAGATCGAGCAGATCGCTCCCATCGTGCACCGCCGTCTTCCCCGCGGTATCCATGTCGAGTCGGCTTCGATCGTGAATGACGCACCAGTCAAGTAAGAGCAAAAGAACAAGAGCTGAAGGCGGCCTCCCTGGCCGCCTTTTCGTCCTCAGCCTGGCAATCGCGCTGCTCTCCGGCTGCCGTCCGCACGACTTTCCGCAGTTCCCTGCCAACTACCGCGAGTACGCCTACGTGACCAACGGTGCCAGCGGCACCGTGTCGGTGCTCGACGTGGTCAACGTGCGCCTTGACCGCGAAGTGCTGGTGGGGCAGAACCCGGTCGCCGTCGCCGCCAGCCCCACGCGCAACGAGGTCTACGTGGTCAACTCAGGGAGCGCTGTTGGTCACGGATCCCTGTCGATTCTGGACGCGCGGAACAACACCATCGTCGCGACAATTCCTTTGCATGCGCTGCCGCTTTCCATCGACATCGATGCCGCGCACGACCTGGCTTACCTTGCCAACTCCGGCTCCAACACCATTTCTGTCGTGGACCTCACGAGGCGGGCAGAGATTGCTCAAATCGGAACCGGCGAGCAGCCTGTGGAGGCCCGCGAGTCCCCCGATGGAAACTCGGTAGTGGTTCCCAATCGCGGCGGCAATTCCGTGAGCATTGTGGATTCCGCCAGCCGCCGCGTGCGCGCTATCTTTGAAGGCTGCCCGGGAGCGGCCGATGCGGTGATTCTGCCTGACTCTTCCAAGGCTTTCGTGGCGTGCACGGGCGGGCACCAGCTGATGGCCATCGCCCTGGCGCGCGGTCAACAAGCCGACCGCCTTGAAGCGATGATGGATGTGGGTCACGCGCCCGCGCACCTGGCGCTCAAGCCCGATGGTGGCGAGCTGTTTGTGTCGAATTCGCTCTCCGACACCATCAGTGAAGTTGTAACCACCACCAACGATGTAGGCGGCGCGTACCTGATGGGTGACAACCCCGTGCGCGGCCTCGTGTCCAGCGACAATTCCCTGCTCTACGAGGCCAACCTGCGCGCGCAGGATGTGACCATGTATGCGATCGACGACGGCAGGCGCGCCACTTTCCCCGGAAATCCCTCCGGCTCGATTCACGTGGGTGATGGACCGTCGGCCATGGCGTTTTCCGCGGAAGGGCACCTGCTGTTTGTCGTCGACACACGTTCAGGCGATGTGGCCGTGGTGCGCACGTTATCGCATGCGCTGTTCACCATGCTACCCACGGGACGCGGGCCAAATGCGATCGCGGTGAAGGGGTTCAGGGTGCAGTAGTCGATCACTTCATAAGGTGGTACCATACATACCATCATGATGGTACGCACCCAGATTACATTCGACAGCGAGACGCAGAAGCGTGCACGCCGCCGGGCCAGTGAACTTGGCATCTCCATGTCGGAATATGTCCGGCAAGTTGTGGCGCGTGATCTTGGGTCGTCCAAGACCACGGTCGATGTGTCCTCGATTTTCGACCTCGGGAATTCCGGGGATTCCGACATTGCAAATCATAAGGACGAGATGATCGGAGAGGCAATCGACGCCGCACACCGGAAGTTCCCTCGTTCGGCATAAGCATGAGCATTTTCGTCGACACTTCGATCTGGTATGCAGCCGCAAACACCTCGGACCGAAGCAATCTTCAAGCCAAGAAGATTCTGTCTTCCGGTGAATCGTTGATCACTTCCGATCACATTCTGGTCGAGAGTTGGTTGCTGCTTCATCGTCGCCTCGGGCGCCGTGCTGCGGAGCGCTTCTGGGAAGGCATGCGAGCCGGAGTGGCAACTGTCGAACCCGTGGGAATGGCGGACTTGGAGACCGCTTGGCAGATTGGAATCTCATGGCGGGATCAGGATTTCTCCATTGTTGACCGCACCAGCTTCGCAGTCATGATGCGCATTGGAGTGGAGCGCGCCGCTTCGCTCGACGAACACTTCGCGATCTTCCGCTTTGGTCCCAGGCGACGACGATCTTTCACGGTCCTAGGGTAACTTAAAGTCCGTGAAGCGGCGGTCTACTTCTCTCTCGGCCCCAACTGCTTCACGCTGAACTGCGCTCCCGCAAACAGAATCAGCCCCGAAATATAAGCCCAGAACAGCAATCCCACCGAAATATAAAATGGGCCATAGATCGATTCCAGATCCATGTGCGGCAGAACCGCCGCGAAGATATACTTCGCCGCCAGCCAGATAAGCGCCGTCACCACGGAGGCGCGCATCACGGGCCGCCACGGCACTTTGCAGTTAGGCAGCAGCCAGTAGATGCAGAAGAAGAACAGAATGCATGCCGCCCCGCTGCATACGGCGAGCCAGGCATAATTCACGCCTTTGTAGAACCAGTTATCGACATGGTGAAACATCAGAAACGCCAGAACCGTTCGCTGGCCCGCGCCCAGCAGAATGCTCACCATTCCAAGGCCAACCATCAGGATTGCAAGGCCGAAGGCGACTGCCTGGTTCGCGAGATAATTGCGGCTCTTCGCGACGCCCCAGGCCTGGTTCAAGGCCACTTCCAGCGGCAAAAAAATACCCGTGCAGGAGATAAGAATCATGATGACGGAAAAGATCTGCACATGGGGCGGGACAACTGTCTTGAGACGTCCCCAGAATTCGCGCGTAGCCGTGGACGGGAAGTAGTTTGCCACCAGGCTGCTGACCACGTCAGCCATCGTATGCGAATGAAATACCGACAAAGAAAGCGTGTAGAGCAGCACGATAAACGGAATGAAGGAAAGGATGGCGTTGGCGGCCACGCTGAAGGCGAAGGTATGCACTTCGCTGTCGAGCAGATACCTTACGAGAGCCGATCCATCCTGGCGAAGGCGATACCACTTGGAGAGCTTTGCCGGCTCTACAATTGACGCAAGGGCGGCGGAGTCCAATACATCAACCGCGCCGGCGTTCTCCACCACCGACTCGGTCACCGTACCGGAATTCGAGACAATTGACACGTTCAACTCCCTTGGACAGTTCTATCCCTGTCGATTGAATAGCGGCGAACACGCCGCGAATGCTGGGAAAGTTATGAATCTAGAATAATCTCATTCCAAAAATTGTGCTTGGATTCAATAAAGAGCCCCTTATGCCCGCTCACATTTTCTCCTTGCATAAGTCGCAAAATCCTGCCATAACTGAGGCACGGCGCGCCGGTGGTGGACCCGGGGATCGGCGCGCTACCCCCTGGAGCCTCCGCTCCGCCAAACATTGCAAATTGCCAAGAGCCGGCCGGCAATAAAGCTGTGCCTATCTTTACAGGAGAACGTGAATGAAGGAACAGGGTGTAGTGAAGTGGTTCAACGGCGCCAAGGGTTATGGCTTCATCCAGCGCAACACGGGCGAAGATGTCTTCGTCCACTTCTCCGCGATTCAGGAGAAGGGATACAAGACGCTTAACGAAGGCGAGGCCGTTGAGTTTGAGTGCCAGCAGGGCCCCAAAGGGCTTAGCGCGGCCAACGTTCTTCGCGTCTCGTAAGGCGGTAGCGTGGTAGGCCGGGGATTTTATCACCGGCAATAATCCGTGCAAGCCAGCCGGTCCCCGTCCCGGAGGGACGACGTGAAATTAGCCCGGGGTGGACGCTGAGCGAAGCGAATGTTTAACCCCGGGAACATTCCGCAATAAATGCCTCCGCGTCCTGTAGGGACGCCACGAAATACGGCTCGCCGAGGCTCTGGTCCCTGAGGCTTGCTTCTTCGCTCGATCCTAAACCTTCAGCGCTCTCCCAGCTTCTCCAGCGCCCATCCCGCGGCCGCACGCAACCCTTCATCGGCCGCATCCGACCACGAGCGCAACAACGACATGAATCCTCGATGGCCGCTGTTGCCCATGGCAATCGCGATGTTGCGCCGCATTCCAACAAAGCCCGCACGTCGCACCGGCGATCCGTTGAACTTCTCTTCGAACGCCTTTTCATCGAGCGCCGCTAGCTCTTCGAGCGCGGGGTTCACCAGTTCCGCGCGTGCCTCGAGTTCTAAATCGACGACGATGGACGCCTTGCGATTCCAGGGGCACACATCCTGGCATATGTCGCAGCCAAACACCTGGCGTCCCATACTCTCCATCAACTCCGGCTCGATTGGGCCGCGATGCTCGATTGTCAAATATGAAATGCAGCGCGTCGCATCCATTTGATTCGGCGTGTCGAGAGCATTTGTAGGGCAAGCATCGAGACAACGCCTGCAAGTGCCGCAATGATCACGGATGGTCAATGCGCTCTGTTCGGCTTCCACTTCAAGCGAAGTGAGCAGCACGGCGAGAAACACAAACGATCCCAGCTTTGGATGGATTAGACACGTGTTTTTGGCAGTCCATCCCAACCCCGCGGCAGTGGCCAGCGAGCGCTCCACCACTGGGCCGGTGTCAACGTAAGCGCGCGATTCGAATGCCCCGAACTCATCGTGCAGTCGCGCATCCAGAGATTTCATGCGCTTCAGCAGCACCTTGTGATAATCGCTCGGCCTTCGCTTCCCTTCCGCATCCATGCGGCTCGACCACGCATAGCGCGCGATCCATGCCGCATCCGCAGGGGCCGGATCAATCGACCTGGGTTGTGCGCTGTTGTAGTTCGCAAGGCACACAACGGCGGAGCGCGCCCACGGGAATGGTGTGGCCACGCGAGCGCGCACAAGTTCCTCGGCGTCATTTGCCCGTGACAGATAATTCATGGTTCCGCCGCGGCCGGCTCGAATCCAATGTGTAAACCGTTCCGCGTCTCGTGCGTCATTTGTATGAGGCAGGGCGACGAGTCCGGCCTCAGCAAATCCGGCTTCCAGCGCAAGCGCGCGGACACCAGAACGCGTCAGTCCGGTTGAGCGCGATTCAGCTGAACTCGCAGACGGTATCGGATTGGTAAACTTTGGGTCCACGGAACCGACAAGGCCTCATCTTGCGTACTACATTGCAACATGTTCGATAGCGAACAGCGAGCTCGCAATCGGACACCGGGGCGCAAGTTCAAGCGGGAAAGCCCCTTTGATTTCAGCATATTCGCTGAACGCGTGTTTGGCCGCTCGCATGCAACATTCAATGGCACCCAGGGTGTGGCAGCGCAATTGCCGTAAGAGCAAGGCTGCAACTCCCCGAATCGGAGGTTGGCTATGATCTGCTCTCTTAGTACTGGGAATGAAATGAGAATTACGGCGCCGGATGGCATCACCGAGTTGGTGCGCGGCAACGATCACTGCCTGGTCTCGCAGTTGGAGCCGCTGGTTCGCCGGCAGAACATCGCGCTTGATCTTAAAGGTGTGAAACGCATCGATGCAGCGGGCATCACTGCGTTGATCTCGCTCTACGGCTGCGCACATGATTCCGGTCATGAGTTCAGGCTGTGCAACGTGCCCGCTCGAGTCGCCCAGATTCTTACCCTCGTGGGACTGGACGCAATTCTGCTCTCCCAAGGAACTGGGAGTTGCGCAATTGAGGCTTGCCTGGAGAGATCCGCGGCCTGAGCGGGGTCACCGTGCCGGGTGCTTCCCCCTGCCGTCCTCTTTGCCATTCGTCCGTTGACCCCTCCCCATGAGCGTCTGAGCCATCTCGAACGAAGACTTGCTTAAGGACCTGGACTGGTTATCCGGAGCCCGAAAGACCTGCAAACGAAAGACCAGCCAATCCGGGGACACTACACGAGTTCATGGCATCTTCGCTCAAGGCAAAGGAACGATCGCATAATCGGTGATCCCGCATTCGTTCGGCCGCCGGCGTGAGAGATAGGCATAGCCCCCAACGCCAAAAGTCGTCCCGAAGGGGAACTTCAGAATCCAGATTGGCTCGCCGGTGCCGCTGTGGGTCACGGCGCCCACCAGCAGCGCGGAAACAAAAGAGGGCGCCCGGATGCCACAGCTCGACTGGACCCCGCCCCGATAGTCCGGGATCCAATTGCCGTCAATCACCACGGAAACCGGGCCGTGCGATTGCAGCATGGCCAGCAGCGCCGCGTCATCCCCAATGTGCGAGCGCAGGAGGCCGCCGATTTTTGCCACCACCGTCGCTTTTTTGCACGTTCCATCTCTGGCGGTGTAGGGATAAGCGGGGGATGCCACAGCGCCGTATTTCTTGATGTAGAGCAAGCCGTCTTCCGGGAGGCCTCCGTTGCAGCCCTGCGCTCCTAACTCGTGCGAGCAATCGACGAGCTGCTGTGCGGACAGAACTTGCAGCATCCCGGTGGCGAGGAAATGCTCCCCCTCAACAGCACCTTTCGCGCTAAATGCCCAGTCCGAGCCGCATTGCGCTTCATTCTCCACGGGCCCGACTGCACCCTTCGTTCTCCAGTCGATCTCCACGCTGGCGTTGCTCTGGACCGCCGCCTGCGTGATATTGAGCGCGGAATACTCGCCGGATTCCGCGTATTGGTAACCGGAAACCCCGATGGTGACCGATTCGCCCCGGCGGCCTCCCATTTCGAGGGTCAGCGTATTACTTGCCTCGAGAGGGACGTCGATGCTCTGGCTGGTGTGGCCCCGAAAATGGTTGTTGTCCAGGATCTGGACGCCATTCAGCTCCACCCGCAGACTGGTGGCGTCCTTGCTATCGGCCGTTAGAACGAACGGACCGTGAATCAGCGGTGGGATGCCGAACTCCACGGTTGTGGCAGCCGGCGGCCCCTCGGCCCGGGTGAACGTGTGCGGCCCGAAGAAGTGCGGCTGGATCCAGTTCTGGCCGCGGAGCGGGGCGGACGCCAGCGCGCTGGCTGCGACGGCGATAGCAAGAAGTGCGATGCGCAAGAGATTCTCCTGGTGCTGCCGCGAAGCATACCCCAATCCGGGCGCCGCATCGTTGCCTCAGATCAGGCCGTACCTTCAATGGCGGCGAAGGGGGCGCGGTCTGCGCACTTCGTCCAATTTGACACCGACGATAACAACGAACTTCAACGGGGTCCACCAAAAATCAACACCTCTGCTCCCAAAACAGACTGCTGTGAGCAATTGCGAACCGTTCCCGCGCCAGCGTATGATGGGTCGCCCTCTGAAAGCATTGCGCTGTGACGTCCAACACAGGCAGTCACGAGGGCAGTCCTGATATTCGTATCAACGACTCTTGTAATGCCGCGACGCACAGCCTGAAGTCTGGTTGACCCGCACGCGCTCAGCCTTAAAATCGATTCCACTCGTTGACGACTGAGCCAACGGCCTGCCATCCACCCATCGGCTAACGCTGCGGACTCCCGCCCCAAATGGCAGAATTTTAGGTCGACGGGCTGGGAAATCTTCGTACGGAGGGATTCATCCCATGGCGCAGGGCGTAATGGAACAGCAGCTTGCCGGACAGGCAAGCCCGACTTCAACCACCGCAACCAAATACGTCTACTTCTTCGGCGGCGGCAGCGCCGACGGCAACGGCCGCATGAAAGACACGCTGGGCGGCAAAGGCGCAGGCCTGGCAGAAATGACTAACGCCGGGCTTCCCGTGCCTCCGGGCTTCACCATCCAGACCGAAACCTGCCGCGAATACATGCGAGGCCAGGTCAATCCGCAGGCGGACACTGAGATGCACGCCGCTCTCGAGCGCCTGGAAAGGCTCCAGGGCCAGAAACTGGGCGCGGGCGAGAATCCGCTGCTGGTCTCGGTCCGTTCGGGCGCCAAGTTCTCCATGCCCGGCATGATGGATACAATTCTTAATCTTGGACTTAACGACAAGGCCGTCGAAGCGCTTGCCGTCCGCAGCAACAATCCCCGCTTTGCCTATGACTCCTACCGCCGCCTCATCCAGATGTTCGGCGATGTGGTCCTCGACATCCCCAAGAAGAAGTTCGAGCACATCTTCGATGGCGTCAAGGCGAAGGAAAAGGTCAAATTCGACTATGCGTTGCAGCCGGCAGCCCTGCAGGCCATCATCGCCGAGTACAAGAAGCTGGTGAAGAAGGAAACCGGCAAAGACTTCCCGCAAAACCCGTTGGATCAGCTGGTTGCGGCCCGCGACGCCGTTTTCCGCAGCTGGCAGAATGATCGCGCCAAGACCTACCGCCGCATCAACCACATTGACGATTGGCTGGGAACGGCCGTAAACGTGCAAGCCATGGTTTTCGGCAATCTCGGTGAAAACTCGGGGACCGGCGTCGGCTTCACCCGCAACCCTGCCACTGGAGAAAGGGTATTCTTCGGCGAGTACCTCATGAACGCCCAGGGCGAAGACGTGGTTTCCGGCGTCCGCACCCCCATGCCCATCAGCGAGCTTGAGAAGGCCATGCCGCTGGTTTATGACCAACTCCGCACCATTACCTGGAAGATGGAAAAGCACTATCGCGACATGCAGGACTTTGAGTTCACCATCCAGGATGGGAAGCTTTACATGTTGCAGACGCGCAACGGCAAGCGGACGGGGCTGGCGGCTGTTCGGGTCGCGCTTGATATGGTCCGTGAGGGCCTGATCACGCAGGAAGAGGCTATCTTCCGCGTGGAACCGAACCAGCTTTATGACTTCCTGGTTCCGCGGTTGGATGAGAAGGGCGCCAAGATTGAGGTGCTCGCCACCGGGTTGCCGGCATCGCCGGGAGCGGCCGTGGGGCAGATCGTGTTTACGGCGGAAGATGCGGTGAAGCACCACGCCAAGGGCGACTATCCTTCCATCATCCTGGTGCGTGGCGAAACCACGCCTGAGGACATCGCCGGGATGGAAGTGGCGTCGGGCATTCTCACTTCGCGCGGCGGCATGACATCGCATGCGGCGGTGGTGACACGCGGAATGGGCAAGTGCTGCGTGGCCGGAGCCGGCGATTGCGTGGTCGACGAGAACACCAAGGAACTGCGCGTCAAGGGCAAGACCTACAGGCAGGGCGACTGGCTTTCACTCGACGGAACGACGGGCCGGGTGATCGACGGCAAGCTGAAGACGATTGCGGCGCGCCCCGATGATTCGGACCTGGTGAAGTTCATGAGCTGGGCCGACCCGGTTCGCAAGCTGCGCATCCGCGCCAACGCCGACGTGCCCAGAGACGCCAAGCAGGCTCGGCTGTTCGGCGCCGAAGGAATCGGACTGTGCCGTACCGAGCACATGTTCTTCGCCGAGGGGCGTATCGAGCACGTGCGCGCCATGATCCTGGCGCACGAGGAACATGAACGCCGCGACGCCCTGAAGAAGCTGCTGCCCATGCAGCGGGCCGACTTTGTGGGCTTGTTCAAAGCTATGGAGTCACTGCCGGTAACCATCCGCCTGCTTGACCCGCCGCTGCACGAATTCCTGCCGCAGCGGGAAGAGCTGCTGGTCGAAATCCAGCACCTTGAAGACACCAAGCCCCGTTCGCCCAAACTGAAGGAACTTCGTATTCTTCTTGCCCGGGTGCAGGAACTGCACGAAGTGAACCCGATGCTCGGGTTGCGCGGCTGCCGGCTCGGTATCGCGTTCCCCGAGATCACGGAGATGCAGGCGAGGGCCATCTTCGAGGCCGCCGTCAACGTCCAGAAGAACGGCGGCGAACCGCACCTCGAGATCATGGTTCCGCTCATCGGCTCCATTGAAGAAATGCGCCACCAGTCGGCGATTATCCGTCGCATCGCCGCGCAGGTCTTCAAGGAGAAGGGCGCGACAGTGGATTACATGGTGGGCACGATGATCGAGCTGCCGCGCGCTGCGTTGACAGCCGATCAGATTGCGGAGGAGGCCGAGTTCTTCTCGTTCGGCACCAACGATCTGACGCAGACCACCTACGGCATCTCGCGCGACGACATCAACCACTTCCTCCCGGCGTATCTGAAGGCCGGCATCTTCAAGCAGGATCCCTTTGCCACGCTGGACCAGGCTGGCGTTGGGGCGCTGGTGAAGATGGCCACAGCCAAGGGACGGAACACACGGCCCAACCTCAAGGTTGGCATTTGCGGAGAACATGGCGGCGATCCCGAGTCCGTCAAGTTCTGCCACAAGATCGGGCTCAACTACGTATCCTGTTCGCCCTTCCGACTGTTGACGGCACGGCTTGCAGCTGCGCAGGCGGCACTCCAGGAAAAGCAAACAGGGCCAGACCTGCACAACAGCACCTGCTGATCAAATTAGCCGCCGAAACAGCATGGGCGCGGTCCAGTGACCGCGCCCTTGCTGCGTTTGCCCAGGCGAGTGAAATGTGAATGAATTGGTGAATAGGAGAAGACATGGGCAACGACGAGATCAATCCCGACGAGCGCAAGAAGTTCGAAGACATACCGAAGTGGCGCAAAACAAGGGCAAAATCGCCTGCGGCGGGTGCAACTCGCCACATCTATCCCCCCTTCGGAGGGGAAGGGGGAAGAATTTTTCCTTGACATCCCCTCTGATAGGACTGTGTTTTAAATCACGGTGGACCCGAAATTCCCCCTTAATGGGGTGCAAATGGCTCATTCCGAAAGGATTGACCTTTTTTTTGCAACGCGATTGTCCCTACGGAGATGCAATCGACGGAAAACGTCCTTCAGCGCTGAGGGGTGCCCATTCGTCACGCAATCTCGTTGTCGGGTCGATTCCCGCGATGCCAGCGCGGGCACAGCAGCCGCCATGAAGAGGAATGGGAAGCAACAGCGTGGGTTGGGGTCACATCCCATGCAGTCAAGCGGAGGAACCGGCAACGCGGCAACGGGGGGGCGCGCCGCTGCCGGAGTTTCCGCATTTGTTGAGAACTGGAGACTGAAAATGAATATCAATGCCTACAGCCCCCAAATCGTCATTGGCGCCTGTGCTGTTGTTCTTTTCATCTTGCTGGTCATTAGTTGGGCCATAGCCCGGCAAATGAGCCTCCGCCGGAGGGCCGCATTACGCGCGCGGTTTGGGCCGGAATACGATGCGGCGCTTCGGGCGTACGGTTCGCGCCATAAGGCGGAAACTGCGTTGGAAGCAAGGCTGCGACATGTGGAAGGCCTGACGCTGCGGCCAGTGGAGGAAGCGGAGCGGCGCCGCTACCTGGCTGAATGGGACGAGATCCAGGCACGTTTTGTCGATCATCCCCGCGGTGCGGTGACCGAAGCTGACGAGTTGGTCAACAGTGTGATCCGGGCGCGCGGTTATACGGGCGGCCGATTTGATCAGAGGGTCGCCGACATCTCGGTGTATCACTCGCGGCTGGTGGATCCGTACCGCCGGGCGAACGGGATCGTGGCGCAGGCGGGCAGGAATGAGGCCACCACGGAGGAGTTGCGCAGCGCGATGATTCTGTACCGGGCACTTTTCGACGAGCTGTTGCGGACCAACACGGTGAGCATGGCGAGTGCGGAGGCGGCTTAGAGGGCTGCCGGATATGGACGCCGGGAATGGAAATTTGGTGCATCCCCGGGGTTGAGGACTATTTTCCTTCGGGAGCGTAGTAGCCTTCGGGGGTCGAGATGGACAGGTCCTCTTTTTTGGCCCTCAGCTCAACCTTGTGAAAGCCGCCTTCGTCATCGGCCTTGTCGGGCGTGTAGGTCAGCAGGTACTGGGCGTGGATTTCCTCGTCGATCAACTTGTAGATCGCCTCTAGGTCGGCTGCTTTCTTGGCTTCGAAGGCGTGGCCGCCGGTGCGCGCGGCGATCTGCTGCATGATCTTCTTTCCGTCGGTACCGTTGGCAGCGGTGGGCTCGGGAGTACGGCGTCCGCCACCACCGCCGTTGCTGCCCGGCCAGCCGCCGCCGCCCATTCCTCCGCGCCGGTGCTGGGGCCCCATTTCATTTTCCGATTTTTCCTGCTCGCCCTTGAAAAAGACGGTGAATATCGCCAGGTTGGCACGGTCGGCGGCGTCGATGGCGTCGTTCAGTGTTTCCTTGCTGCCGCGGTCCCCGCCGTTAGAAAACAGGACCAACGTCTTGCGACCGTCTTTCGATTTCATGAGCTCGTCGGCGGCCAGGTAGATGGCGTCGTAGAGCTGGGTACCGTTATGCCCATGGCGGGATGCGCCGCTTTCGTCGCCGGTGGTCTCCGGCCCCTGGCTGTCGTAGCGCTCCTGCTTGGTGGGCCCCATGTCCTCGAGCTCGCGGTCCAGCTTTTCGCGCGAGTTCGTAAAGTCTTCCAACAGCTCAACTTCGCGGTCGAAGTGGATGAGGAAGACCTGGTCTTTTGGGGTACCGGTTGCGGGAAGCACGGACTCTACGAACTGGGTTGCGGACTTGCGCTCCTCTGTCATGGCGGCACTGACCCCGCGGCTCGTATCCACCAAAAGTCCGACGCGGAGAGGGAGGTTGGTGTCCCTGCTGAAGCTCTTGATGGTCTGGGGGCGGCCGTCTTCAGAGAGCGTGAGGTCGTTTTTTTGCAGGTCATTAACCAGCGCGCCCCTCTTGTCGCGAACCGTAACCGGCAACGTGACATCGTGGGTCGCCGGCTTGGGAGCCGCCGCGGGCGTTGAGGCCGCCTGCTGCGCGGGCCCGCCGGTTCTGAGAAAGGCAATCGCCAATGCCAGCAGGGGGAGGGCGAGAACAGTCGATTTCCGCATTAGGCTAAGAGGTCGCATGCCTTCGTTCTCTTAGACGCGTTGGCCGGCCGGGAGTTGCGGTATGTTTGCACTGGCGACACGGTTCCGCTGATTGCAACTTGGATTCGGCGGGTGGCGCCGTCCGGCGGCATTCCCCGAACCGTTATAGTGAGGGGAAGGCATGGCATCCGCATCTCTCCCCGCTACCGTCCTTGTTCACTTCTCCGGACCCGATAAGCCGGGGCTCACGGCAGCGCTGACCGGCGTCCTGGTGGAGCAAAGTGTGCGCATCCTCGACATTGGGCAGTCTGTGGTGCATGAGAACGTCTCCCTGGGATTGCTGCTGGAGCTTCCCGCCGTCTGCGACTTCCCCACACTGCGATCTGTGCTCCATCACCGCGCGCACGAACTTGGGCTCCTGGCACGCTTCAAATCCGTCCCGGGAGATGCGCTGCAACACTGGGTCCACGGGCTGGACCACCAACACTTCATTGTTACCGTGCTGGGGCGGTTTATCACCGCCGAGCAACTGGCGCGCATCAGCAATCTCATCGCGAACCACGGGATGAATATCGAGCGGATCGAGCGTCTTTCGGGGCAGCTCTCGCCGGTGGAATCTTCTGCCAATGCCTGTGTGGAATTGCTTTTGAGTGGCGACTCAGCGCGCGAAGCCGCGATGCGCACGAAGTTTCTTGCCGCAGCCCAGAACCTTTCGATCGACATTGCGTTTCAGCGAGAGAGCATTTTTCGGCGCAACCGCCGCCTGTTCGCGTTCGATATGGACTCCACGCTGATTCAGGGCGAGGTGATCGACGAACTCGCGGCGATGGCCGGCGTGAGAGAGCACGTGGCTGCAATCACCCAGGCTGCAATGCGCGGCGAACTGGACTTCGACGAGAGCTTCACGCGCCGTGTCGCGCTGCTCAAGGGAGTCTCAGCAGAACGGGTTCACGGACTGCTGGACAGCATTCCGCTTGCCGACGGCGCCGAGCGACTCATTCGGACGCTCAAGCTGCTGGGATACAAGACAGCGATTCTATCCGGGGGATTCACGTTCTTCGCGCGGGCGCTGCAGCAGCGTTTGGGGATCGACTTTGTGCACTCCAATGAGCTTGAAATTGCCGATGGCTTTGTAACGGGTCGCGTGATTCCGCCGATCATCAACGGGGCCCGCAAAGCGGCGCTGCTGGCTGAGATTGCCGATCGCGAAGGCATATCGCTCGAACAGGTGGTGGCGGTGGGCGACGGCGCGAACGATATTCCCATGCTCAACCTGGCGGGGATGGGGATTGCGTATCGCGCCAAGCCGCTGGTGCGCCAGAACGCAGACCAATCCATCTCCTGCCTTGGGCTCGATGGTCTGCTCTACCTGCTGGGAGTGCCCGATCGCGATCTGCAGGCGCTTGGAGTATAGGGAGGGTGCATGACTTCCTTCAAAGAGCCGACTCGCAGGGAATTCCTGGCGGCGGCTTCTTCCGCGGCGCTGGCAGCGGCCGCTGGTGCGGTTGGCGCGCAAGCCGACGCAGAGGCCGCGGTGACCCATGATCTTTCTCCCGTTGCGAGCGGCCCTTATACCGCAGAGGATCTTCTTAAACACGCACCGCAGCGGACTTTCAGCGGAGAATTCGCCACCCAAGTCGCGATGCCGTTGGGTGGCATTGGAGCGGGATCGATCTGCTTGAATGGGTACGGGGGCTTGCAAGATTTTTCCATTCGCACGCGGCCGGAGACGACGGCGCTGCCATCGACATTCAGCGCTAACTCGCCTGAGGCGGCATTTGCGGTGCTCCACATCAAGGGATCGCACGGTGTTACGAAGCTGATCGAGGGACCGTTTCCGGCATTCAAGATCTTCGACCAAGGGCTACAGGGCCAAGGGCTCCGGCGAGGTGGATTCGAGGGACTTCCGCGGTTCGCAATGTGCATTTTCAAAGGAGAGTATCCAATCGGGGAAGCGCGATTGAGCGACCCGGTGATTCCACTTGAAGTGACGGTCACCGGATGGAGCCCGTTTATTCCGCTGGATGACAAGAATTCCGGGATTCCCTGTTTGCTGCTCGAGTACACGCTTCACAACACATCGCCCCGCGCTGTGGAGTATGAATTCTCCTACCATCTATCGCATCTGGCTCCGGGGTGCAAGCGGGAACAGGCAGCGACCCTGAACACGGTCGTTCCCGGCAAGGGTGTATTCCTGCACAACACTGAGGATGCGAACGCTGAGGCATTCGGCAGCGCAGCCCTCACGGTGATTGGTCATGAGCCACGCATTAAGGGCATGTGGCTGCGCAGCCCGGGTTGGGAGTTCGATTCGCTGTCGGCTTTGTGGCGCGAGGTTTCTACCGGGTCGTTCACCACCAATCAAGGATCTAACGACATCGATACGGCCGGGAGGAACGGAGCGTCGATTCTCTTGGCAGGGATGCTTGCTCTGGGCGAGTCCCGTACTTACCCCATCCTTATAACATGGCACTTCCCAAATTGTTATATCCACGATGGCGGAAAGGCGCCTGCGGGAATTCAAGGTGACGCGGGATGTCGCTCGATGTTAGGAGGGCTGCCGCCGTTGTGGCGTCCTTACTATGTGAACCATTGGAAGGATGCTCGCGACGTGGCGCAGTATGTGGAGGCCGATTACAACTCCCTGCGCAAACGGACTATGAAATTCAAGGATGCGTTTCTTGGTTCGACACTGCCAACTTATGTGCTCGATGCGGTGACGGCGAATCTTGCGATCATCAAGTCTCCTACTGTCCTTCGGGAGGAGAACGGCAACTTATGGGGATGGGAAGGGTGCTTTCCGGACAGCGGGTGCTGCCACGGGTCGTGTACGCATGTGTGGAACTACGCGCAAGCGTTTCCGCACCTTTACCCGCAACTGGAGCGAACCCTTCGCGAAATGGAACTCATGCGATCGATGGATGAGCGCGGTCATGTGACTTTCCGCGGAGCGATTCCCGACGGCCCGGTCGATCATGAGTGGCACGCCGCATCTGACGGGCAGTTGGGCGGCATCATGAAGATCTATCGCGACTGGCAAATCTCAGGAGACACTGACTGGCTGAAGCGGCTGTATCCGCTGGCGAAGCGCAGCCTCGAGTACGGCATTCGCACCTGGGACCCAGACCGTCGTGGCGGCCTCTTCGAGCCGCACCATAATACTTACGACATTGAATTCTGGGGTGCAGACGGAATGTGCACCAGCATTTACCTCGGAGCTCTGTCGGCCATGGCGCAAATGGCAACGGCGGCAGGCCATGAGGATGATGCGTCAGAATACGGCGAGTTGGCCAAGCGCAGTGCGGCGTTCATGGATGAGCACCTCTTCAATGGCGAGTATTACCAACAAGAGGTTGAGTACCAGGACTTGCACGACACGTCGTTCGCAGCGACCGTAGCGCATGTTGACGACAAGAGCAGCGAGATGCAGCAGTTGCTCAAGCGCGAAGGCCCTAAGTACCAATACGGAAGCGGATGCCTGTCCGACGGCGTGATCGGTGCGTGGATGGCTCGGACTTATGGGATCGAGACGCCATTGGCGAGAAAGAATGTGCGCTCGACTCTGCAGGCGATCTTCAGGTATAACTTCAAGACCGACCTCAGCGATCATGCCAACGCGCAACGCCCTGGTTATGCAATAGGAAAGGAGCCAGGGTTGTTACTATGCAGTTGGCCCCGCGGCAACAAGCCGACTCTGCCCTTTGTGTATTCTGACGAGGTTTGGACCGGCATTGAATATCAGGTTGCCTCTCATCTGATTCAGGAGGGCTTTGTGATTGAGGGATTGACGATCGTGAAGGCACTGCGCAGCCGCTACGACGGCAAGACCCGCAACCCATGGAACGAGTATGAATGCGGAAATTACTACGCCCGGGCCATGGCGAGTTACTCGTTGCTGGGCGCCCTCTCAGGGTTTCGCTATTCGGCCGTTCACAAGGCTCTCTGGTTTGGACCGCGCCTGGACATCAGGCCATTCAGGAGCTTTTTTTCCGCAGCCGGAGCGTTTGGCACCATTGAACTGGACGCGGAGGCGTTGAAGCTTCAAGTTATTGAAGGCGAACTGCCGGTGGAGCAGGTGGTGCTGCGTGATCACGGAAGCGAGAGGACTCTGGAATGGAAGACAACGATCCGGTCGGGCACGACCGCTTCCAGATCGATCGTCAGTTGAGTTACAAATTCCATCAGGCTCAAAGAAAGGTCGGGGATGATCAGTCGACCAGATTCTCGGTTGCATGTAGCTGCTTTGCGGCGGGCCACGACGTCAGCACCTGCGGGAACGAGCCGCAATCAAAGGTGCGGTCGAGCACAACTATTCAACCTGGGGCTGCTTAGTCTCGGTTTTCTGCTTGGCGTCTGTTTCTCGCCGATGGAACAGGCAAACTGCCAGGCAAGCAGCACTGCCAACACCCAAGCGCCGCGTCCATGGGATCAGAACTCCGACGGGATGCATATTTATCTCTGGGCCGGACTCAAGTCACATTTTGCTGGACAGCACGATTATCCGCAGTTCCTGGCAGACTGGAGCAAGCTCCTCACTGAGCACGGCGCAGTGGTCGACGGGGCCTTGCACGGGCCGCGCGCTTCAGACCTAGAGCACACCGATGTCGTGATCATCTACAAAGGAGACGCGGGTTATCTGAGCGAGGAAGAAAGAGCCGCTCTAGGTGCGTATGTCAAGCGCGGGGGCGGGTTAGTGAGCCTTCATGATTCATTGTGCGGCCCCGATCCCGACTATTTCGCGAGCTTGGTGGGCGGCGCCAAAAGGCATGGCGAGGTCAACTACACCCTCGGTGCGCCCATCCCCTACACGATTGTCGATGCTGCCAGTCCGATCATGAAAGGCATGTCGAATATCACCATCTTCGACGAAGCTTTCTACAAGATGACTTGGGCGCGGAATCCAGAAATGCATGTGCTTGCTACGGCGGTGATACCGGGGACGCCTAGCGCGGGCACGCACAAGGGCGAAGTAGTTCCGCAGATCTGGACTTACGAACATACGCTACCCGGCGGCGAGCCAGCCCGGGCGTTTGTGTGGATGCAGGGGCACGAGTACGCGAACTTCGCCAATTATCAAATCCAGTTAATGCTGCTGAGAGGCATTGCGTGGGCGGCGAAGAAGCCCATAGATGCGCTGGTGGAGTATGTGCCTGCGCTTCCGCCGCGCACGCAACCGACGGGGACGAATAAGTAGCTGGATAACTTCGGGCCGCGATGGCTCTACTTAGTCGTCCAGCCGCCGTCAATGAGGATGTCGGTTCCGGTGATGAAACCCGCGGCCTCAGAACACAGAAAGCAAGCCAGCGCGCCAATCTCTTCCACCTTGCCCCATCGCCCAACTGGCAGGCTTGCAAGGAACTGCGCATTGGCTTCGGGATTGTTCATCACGGCGGCATTCATATCGGTGCTTACCGGCCCTGGGCTGATGCCGTTGACGGTAATTCCCTCGGCGGCCAGCTCCAACGCTAACGCCCGTGTGAAACCCAAAAGGGCAGCCTTTGCGGAAGAATACGCGGTGCGCCCGGGAAGGGACACATGACTCATAATCGACGTCATGTTGAGAATGCGGCCGTAGCCAGAGCCTTTCATGCCGGGCACGAATGCGCGGCACATGAGAAAAGTGGAGATCAGGCTCGCGTCGACAACGCTGCGAAACTCCTCCAATGAAAAGTCCACCAGGTTCTTACGGATGTTCGTTCCGGCGTTGTTAATGAGAATTTGCGGTGCGGCGAATCGCCGATTCACGTCATCCGCAAGTCTGGCGACATCCTCTTCCCGAGTAACATCGGCGGTGAACAAGTTAGCGGTTCCGCCGCGTTTGATGATGTCGTCGCGAACCAGTTCCAGCCGCTGTGCGTCGCGGGCCACCAGCAAAATGTTCGCGCCCGATTCGGACAGGAATTTGGCCATTGCCTCACCCAGGCCGCGACTCCCGCCGGTGATAACAGCCGTCCGGCCCGCTAAATCGATGTTCACGTTTGCACCTCCACTTCTAAACTCCAGGCCTCCGCGGTACAACTCAGAGCGACAGCCCATCTGCGCTCAACGACACCGCTGCTGTGCGCAATGCATTTTCACGTTCCCGCCGTGCTGATTCCGGATCGAGGTAAAGCCAGCACGCAGCCGAGATTGCGGCTGCCGCGGCCATCGTGTCGATCAAAACGTTCCAGTTGCCGCCAGCCCGCTCGAGAATCACTCCGCCAACGACCGGCGCGACAAAGCCCGCAAGGTTGCCCAGCATGTTCATTGCCGCCGCCACGGTAGCGGTATACGGGCCGCCAATTTCGACGCAGGCGTTCCACGAAATCGGCATCGTCAGATCGCTCGAGAAGCTGGCCAGGCCCATCACCAGCATGGCCGGAATCATCGACTGAATGTGTGTAAGTACAAACAGCAGAACTGCGGTGGCAGATAAGCCGCAAAACGCGATGGCTCGCCGCGGCAGCCGCACGGGCGCGCATCCCGCGGCGAGCGAGCCGAAGCCGCCGAACAGCAGGGGAATCACCGAAAATGCGGCCGCGCGTGATGGAGAAAGCCCGCGCCCCTCGCGCAGATAAGTCGGCAGCCACGTGATGTAGAAATACCACACGTAAGAAAAGCAGAAATACTGCACAGCCAGCACCGACACTCGTCGCGTGAGAAGCAGAGACATCCAATGGGGTTGTCCCGGACGCCGCGTGGTAAGCGCGCGGGATGCCTTCAGCAGATCGCTTTCAGCGGTGTTCACTGAGGGGTGTTTGGTGGGATCGTCTCTGAACCAGCTCAAGAACACTACGCACCACACCAGCCCCAACGCTGCAAAGCATACGAAGGCCCATCTCCAACCAACCCACATAATGCAAAGCAATGCCAACGGAGGTGTTGCCGCGCCACCCCACCGCGTGAACGCCCACATCAAGGCTTGCGCCGTACCTCGTTCCCGGGCCGGCAGCCAAACGCTCAGCATGCGCGTCAGGTTGGGGAAACACCCGGCCTCGCCGGCTCCGAACAGGAAGCGGATCACGCACATCGATGCGATATCCCAGGCCGCGCCAGTGAGGGCCGTGCACACTGACCACGCGATAACGATCTGCGCCAACACCCGCCTGGCGCCCAACCGATCGCCGAGCAGACCCATGGGAATTTCGAACAAAGCGTAGGCCAACCCGAAAGCTCCGAAGATCAGCCCCATCTGCGGCTTCGTAATATGCAAATCGTGCACAATGGGACCCGCCGCCACCGAAATGGCAACCCTCTGCACGTAGGAGAGCACAGCAAGTCCGATTGCAAGTAGCACCATGCTGTACCGGACTCGACTGGCCTTCATCAGAAACCTCTCGCACTTCGAAATCTGGCGCCCTCTCGTTGATGAATCTCTCACCTACCAGATCTACTTAGGCAGGCTCCACGCATAGAGACTGTCACCGGCTCCGAACACTATAAATTGCTTCCCATCGAGCATGTAACTGATTACGCCGCCCGACTCATTCGCATCTAGCTCACGGTGCCAAAGTATCTGCCCCTTGTCGGCGCTGTAGACGATCACATTCTTTTGGTCGTCGCCGGTTATAAGCAGGTTACTCGCGGTGGTAAGGATGCTGGGGCCCAGAGTTGTGGGTGGATTGTCGAGGTTTGGATACTCGTGCTTCCATGCATCGTTGCCGGTCAACGGATTGATGGCATGAAGCACGCGCGGTGCATGTCCGATTCCGACCCCCGTACCTCCATAGCCGGAGGGCTCCGCGCTGTCGTCGGTCAGGTAATAGATGGCCTTTCCTTCCACCGAGTTCACATAGACCAGGCCGGATTGCGGGTTATAGGCTGGGGCTTGCCAGTTAGTCGCGTTCACAATATTGATGGAACCGCCGACGGTAGGGTCTTTGTCAGGGATGGGGATAGGTTCCCCGCTTCGTGAGAGACCCTTCGAGTAATCCAGCGGGACGTATGGCTTCACAACAAGATACTTGCCCGTAACTCGGTCAAGCGTGACGAAGAAGCCATTGCGAGCTGCCTGCGCCAACAACTTGCGCGGCTGGCCGTCGACGACAGCGTCAAACAGAATGGGGGCCGTCGTGTTGTCGAAGTCATGGGTGTCGTGCGGCGAGACCTGAAAATGCCATTTCAACTTACCGGCATCCGCATCGAGCGCGACGATGGATTCAGTCCATAGGTTGGCTCCTGGCCGTCCCCTCCCTGCAAACACCGGGTTAGTATTTCCGGTTGGCCAATAGAGCAGGTTGAGTTCGGGATCGTATGTGCCCGGCATCCAGGTCATACCACCGCCATGGCCTGATGCCGCTTCATTCGGCCACGTCTTGAGCGCGGGATCACCCTTGCGCGGCGTCGACCACCACGTCCATTGCAAATTGCCGGTGACGGGGTCAAACGAATCAAGGAAGCCCGGCATGTCCATTGCATCTCCGCCCACGCCCACAATCACGTGGTTCTTCACCACCATCGGCGCCGAAGTGGAAAAATACTGCTTCCGTGCATCGGCATAATTCTTCTTCCATAGTTCCTTCCCGGTATCGGCATCCAAAGCAATCAGCCAGTTGTCCGGCGTGAGGAAATATACCGTCGACTTCCAGATCCCAACACCACGCTGCCCTACGAGATGGCCGCCGTGATCGACCCAGTCATAGTGCCACAGCGCTGTTCCAGAGCGCGCATCTATCGCCCACACGTGATCCGGAATCGTAATGTAGAGCACCCCTTCGACAAGAAGAGGTGTGCATTTGATCATGGGAACGGGTGCGCCCCGCTGTGCGCCGACCTCAGTGATCTTGTAAACCCATTTCAGCGCGAGCTGGTTCACGTTGCCGGGATCAACCTGGGTCAGCGTGCTGTAGCGTTGGCCGCTGTAATCGCCGTTGAAGGTGGTCCAGCTTGTGGTCGGCGTCTTCCCAATCGCCTCCGGATCAAGAGAAACGTGCGGGCCCGGAGCTGCCGCGCCCACGATCAATGCCGTTGCAACTGCCGCGCAAATTGGGCCCGTTAGTCTCATTTGAGGGTCTCAAGGTAAGCAGTCACGTCATGCATGGCCTCGTTCGTCAACGTCATGATCATCTCCTGGTGTGCCGCGAGCGGATCTTTGATCTCAACCTCCATTCCATGATCGCGCTCGATTACACGGGTCTGGCCCGCTGCGTCCACCAGCGTGATTCGAAAATCGCTTACTTGAGTGACTCGCCCGGAAATCGAAGCGCCGCCCGGTGTCTTCACTGTCGCGGTGATCGCCAGCGAATTGTCTTCAGAACCGGCCGGGCTCCATGGCCAGATCCAACCTCTTTGCAGCTGGTCCGGTGAGCGGAAATGGGTGGCGATGTGCGAGAATGCCTCTGAAGAATGGCACGCCATGCAATGGGCTGCCACATAGGCCTTTCCCATCGCCGCGTTGCCCACCACAATGTTCAGCACGTGATAGGTCCCGCGATTCGCAACGGCCTCGACCTGCAGATGGATGAACTCGCTGATGTCTTTCAGCTGACCGTCTGACATGGTTGGGAAACCCGGCATGCCCTTCTGCGGACGCCCTTTCTTCAGGAACGGCAACAGGTGCTCCCCGTGATCGTCGTCGAGCACTGCGTCGGACGTAATGAGGCCCGGGCCGGTCGCGCCGCGTGCCTGCGGGCCGTGGCAAAAGGCACAGTTCTGCTGGAACAGTGGAGCTCCACGGGCTGCAGCCGCTTTGTCAGGCTCCGGACCCAAGCCGAGAAAAGTGCGAAGAGAGGCAGCGCGTTGTTCCAGCGTCATGTTTTGCGGGGTCGCCTGATGCTGCGGCTCAGGCTGCTCTCCAGTCACGCCTTCCTGGCAGGTGGCGATTTCGGCGACGGCAAGAACGCCGACAGCGAACATTGCACGAAGAACCCAATGGCGCACGCCCTTTTCCCTTCTCGACTCGTATTCCAAACATGATCCTACGGCAGACTCGACACCCTAACCGAGCGAACGTCCACTGCATGGTGCGGCGATCAATTATCAACCAGGGAAGATGCGGTACTCAACGCTCAACCGGTTCTGGTGCATTTCCGGACTTGTGTAGGTCCGGTGAAGGGTGCCGTCGAGGAAAACCAGACCATCACCGATTTCGAGCGATGGCGCCAGGAATCCTCAGGCAAGAATCGCTGGCGCAGTACCCAGTCGTCGAGTTCCGAGAAGTGCAATAAAGCCGGTTGACGGCGTAGGGCGAACTCCAAGCCCGGGCTGTCAACACCGCAGGGATTCAACGGAATCCAGCAAGTCAGCAAGTTAGTCATGGGGATAGCGGGCCCGGATTCCACCGGGAAACGGACTCCCAATGCTCCGTCCTGGTGCCAGTTCTGAGGATGGTATCCGGCCGTCGGCGTTCGCGGCGAAGCCGCATTCAACGCATATGAAGTTGATCTGAGTCTTTCGGTTGTCTTTTGAAATATGGCCACAGCAGGGACAAGTGCGGGAGGTATTCATCGCGGGAACTGCGATGAGTTGGCCTCCGGCCCAGCCCATCTTGTATTCAAGCTGGGGCCGGTATTCTGACCACGCTTGATCCAAGATTGCCCTGTTGAGTCCAGTTTTCTGTTTAACGTTCTTGCCCGGCTCTTTGAGTGTACCGCTCGC
>Ga0207047_1066_pt1 | contig 25317 bp, 18 predicted proteins | sample Alteio_BWMinCont_67_FD_153302 | JGI IMG/M metagenome (GOLD analysis project Ga0207047, IMG submission 153302) | Enriched cells from forest soil in Barre Woods Harvard Forest LTER site, Petersham, Massachusetts, United States -... | ecosystem: Environmental > Terrestrial > Soil > Temperate forest >...
TGACAGGAAATATTACCTGGATACTTATTCCGAGGTTAATATTGCACCGGTGACCGTATTATGCAAAACGGATGACCGCAAAAAGATAATGCAGGTTGAAAAAACTGATACAGAGGCGTTATTGGCAACAGGCTTAAAAATGCCCGAGGTATTTGTAGCAAAAGGAAGGGATGGCAAAACAGATATTTGGGGTGTAGTTTATCGCCCTGCTGATTTTGACCCTGCAAAAAGTTATCCCATAATTGAGAATGTTTACGCCGGTCCGCAGGATTCTTACGTACCGAAAAGCTTTAGTCCAGTTAACGAAATGCAGAGTATAGCGCAACTTGGCTTTATTGTAGTACAAGTGGATGGTATGGGTACAGCCAACCGCTCAAAAGCTTTCCACGATGTTTGCTGGAAAAATTTGATTGACGGAGGTTTCGCTGACCGTATCTTATGGATAAAAGCGCTGGCTGAAAAATATCCACAGGCAGATACTACACGTGTTGGGATTTATGGTACTTCTGCAGGGGGACAAAATTCAGCGCAAGCCGTGTTGTTCCATTCAGCTTTTTATAAAGCAGCTGTATCGGCATGTGGTTGCCACGATAATCGTATTGACAAACAATGGTGGAACGAGCAATGGATGGGGTACCCTGTTGGTCCACACTACGAGCAGCAGTCGAACATTACCAATGCAGCCAAACTCGGTGGAAGCCTGTTACTGATTGTTGGCGAGGCTGATGAAAACGTACCGCCTGAAACCACTTATCGTTTTGCAGATGCTTTGGAAAAGGATAATAAAAATTTCGACCTGGTGGTTATCCCGGGTTCAAACCATACCGATGGCGGCCCTTACGGGCGCAGGAAAAAAAGAGATTTCTTTGTAAAGCATTTACTGAATGTAGATGCACCCGGAAGAGAGATCGGCGAACATTGATAGCTTGTTACAGGTTAGGTAATAATAATTGGTTGATTGTTTAATGATGGCCTTGCATGTGAAAACTGCAGGGCCTTTTTTGTTGTAATAATTCGGTAGAGACAACTACCGCTGTTCGTAGACTAAGTCTACGAACACACAAAGCCTGTAGTCTCAGACTACAGGCTTTGTCGTCCGAAGTTGAAAACTTCGAACAGCATGGATTAAATTAGAAGTAACTATTTACTCAATACCAAACTAAAGTTCGAAAAGCTTCCAAAGCCTTTAACCGGGCCGTAAGTACATTGGTATAAACCCACCTGTACTTCTTTTTGATCTAAATCGTTTCGTAATACAGGGCTGCCGGGCAGGTCAATCCAATTGATTTTGTCCTTGCTGGTGCGCAGATAAAATAAATTGCCATCACGTTGTATTTGCAGGTATTTGTTATAGTTCCAGCCTGATTGTGTATTTAATTGCTGTCGTTTTCCATCTACAAAGTTGGTTAACAGGTTTCCTACATTCCATGAGGGGAAGATACTGTTTTGCAGGAGCTGCTCGGTTGTTGCCAAACTATTGGCGACTCTTACCATTAGCCCGGCATCATTGTTACCCAATACCTTCTTTTGGGCCAATCCGCTTACATTCCTTACCTCAACCTCAGCAATAAAATTTCCTTTTACATTTTTGTAGATGAATGGTCCATAAGGCGCACTGCCATCCCAATTTGAGCCTTCTGATGACAGTGTTAAAGTATCGTTAGCGGCATGGATTTCTGATGCAGTTTGTTTATCTCCGTTGCCTATAAAGCCATCCCATATTGACGCGGTTGTGCCTGTATTTAAATAATCTTTTTGGTTAGCAAAGGTGTCATCATAAACAACAAATTGAGATGCTGCCGTTGATGCCATTGCTACAGGACTGTTTGGGGTTACATTACCTAAATTATCTCTTGTTTTAAAAGTATAACCATATTCTTTATCTGCCTCAAGCCCATAGTCAATATAATAAGGATTATCCACCCAACCGCTTTCCTTTATAGTGCCATTAAATAAATGAGTAAAGTTGTATTGCAGATTACTTGCGGTATCTGTAATATTATGGCCTGCCTGCATACTGATTCTTCCCGGTGTTAACGCTTTTGGATCTTGTTTGTAAAACAAGCCGGCATCCACAGGAGGATGCATGTTTTTGACCCAGATGCTAGTGAGGTCTTTTACTTCATTAGCAGAGAGCCCGTGTTTATAAATGCTGATGCCTGCAATAGCACCTGAGAATCCATTTTCGGCACTTATTTGTAAGGTATCAATAGTGGTGCTTACGGTAGTATTTGATAAAGAGACTAACTGTCCATCAATATATTCATTCGCATTACTGCCATTAACGGTTTTAACCAGGTAATGCCATTTACCCGGTGTTATTGCAGGGCTGGTGTACAGGTTTTTACCTTCACCTGCTCCCGCAAAACCTGCTATCATTTTATGTTGTTGGGCGATGGTAGTAAATACACCAATGGCTATGCTGTAATTGTTTTTTAACCCTAAAGGTTGATCTAATTTTAAAGCTTCGTTGCCTTTTATAGTAGCACTTATTTTGCCTGCAACATCTGTTACAACCAATCCGCCTTTAATCGACTTTAAACTGCCGCCTATATAACCTTCATTCTTCCAATTTTGCAACTCGCCGTAAGCTAATTTGGAAGCATCGAGGTACACAGTAATTTCCGGTTGCTTTACCTGTGTGAACAGGTTTTTAATGGATGTATCAGCTAAAGGACGATCATAAACCTGTAAGGATGCAATTGCGCCGGAGAAATAGGTTTCACCATTGCTTTTGTTGCCAAGCGAAAACTTCTCCGCAGGCTTAACAAACAGCATTTTATTTTCCTGATTATTTAACTCGCCATCAACATACACTTTTTCAAAACTGCCATCGAAAGTGATGGTTATATAATGCCATTTCCCCGCTGGGGGCGTGTGGCTGTATTGAATGTCGGCAAAGCCAATATGCTGGGCGGCACCGGCATCGCGGTTTGTACCGTAACCAAATGTCGCGTCTGTAAGCTGGTCGCTGCCTGCTGCCCAGGAAAGTAATGGATTCTCATCTTTCAATTGCAATGTATAAGCCCAGAATGCTACCGTATAACTATTATTCCCTGCCAGTGAAAACGGCACATTAAAAGATGATCTTAAGGATTGCAGTCCGGTAAATACAACAGCCTTTTTGCCCGCTATAATATCAGCAAACGGAGCTTTGCCTGCGGCTTTAAAACTTCCACCAAGTATGCCGCTATTATTCCAGTTGCTTATCATGGTACCGGGTTGCAGGGTGTTAGCATCAAGATTAATTAATAATCCCTTTTGCGTATATTTTTTAACTGTAGTAGGTGTATGAATATTTGCAGGCGTTAAAGGCGCATTTCCTTCGCCGTATATTTTAAAATTCCAAACAGCCTTGTATAGTCCAGGGTATTCTGTGTTGGTGATGATTAGTTTTATATATCTTGCTTTAACATCCCCCTTGTCAACGTAAGGGCTGCCATGCCATAGGTTATTTCTTTTATCTGAAAAAAGTTTCCAGTGTTTATCATCTGTTGAATATTCAATATAGTATTGGTAATACCATGTTGCGTATTCAAATTGAGTGCGTACATTTTTTACGTGTATTACTCTACCCAAATCCACCTGTAGCCATTGTGGTGCGGTACTATTAGTTTTAGGTTTCCATAAGGTGCCGTTATTGGCATCAACAGCAAATGATGGTTTGTAATCATCGCTATAATAAGAGGACGCTGTTACCTTTTTCTGATAGGCAAGGTCGGGATAAGGGATGCTGTTTGGCCCTAAAAAACCTATGCCTGTATGGGTTGGAATAACCTTTTCGATATTACCATCAGCATCAAAAACTAATTTATCGGCACACACCTGCCTGTTATAGCCACCGCCGGAGTGGGGGTTATTATGCCTGTGATAAATGATATAATAATTATCCCCTATCTGTAGTACCGAGTTATGGCCGGGGCCGTGGATTGTACCATCGGCACTAGTTGCCAGGATAGGGTTGTTTTTACCAAATGTGAAGCCCTCCATGGGGCTTGTTTTGCTTTGCGCGTATTGTACACGGTAGGTACCATCTTCACAAAAACCTGAAGAATACATCAGGTAATAAATTCCCTTACGCTTAAACATAAACGATCCTTCAAAAAAATCTTTGGCAAGCGTGTTGGGTATTTGCCCTGTTTTTGAAAACGAACGCATGTCCGGGTTAAGCAAGCCCACACCACAACCAAAACCGGGGTATATTCCCCATGTGCCCCAGGTCATGTAGAATTTGCCATCATCATCTCTGAAAGTTTGCCCGTCAAGCGTTATTACTTTAGGTACGAGGTAGTTTGGTACAACAGCCTTTCCATCAGGAAACAATGAAGTCCACGGCCCAACAGGTGTTGATGATGACGCGCCGTACACTTCAACCGTTGGTTGGCAATAATACAGGTAGTATTTACCATCATTGCCATGCGCTACATCCGGTGCCCAGTAGTTATGGGTTGTCGGCCAGTTCATATCCTGGAAAGTCCAGTTCACAAAATCTTTGGAGGTCCATACTTGCGAGGGACCCAAGCCGCCACCGTTTCCATCGGTAGTAGCGTATATATAATAAGTATCGCCAAACTTTTTAACTGTTGGGTCGGCAAAATAGCCCGGTATTACCGGGTTGCCATTGCCTGCTGCCTGATATTGAGTTTTTTGAGCCAGTATAAAACCGGGTAAAAGTAAAAGAAGGGAAGATATAATGGCAGAACGTAAGCGCATACTCAGGATGGAATTTATAATGCTTTATACAAATATATGCAGGTTACAAAGCCCATTGTTTTCATTAATTAACCTAATGTGGCAATTAATTAACGTATTATAATATTTTGATACTGAAACGCCTGTTGAATAATATTAACAGGATAATAAGTTGCTACAAGTTGGCAAATTACAGTAAATTGTAAGGGGGCTAAACTTTTACTTTTACAATCATAAATTTTAGTATCTGAATACACTATGTTAATATCCAACTTTTTAGATAGAATAAAATCGGCACAAAAACTTAACAGCCTGCGGTTAACGTGTAGTGCTTTTCTTATCGCGCTTTGTTTTTTTTGTGTTGATAATTCATATGCGCAAGATCCATGGAAAGCCCTTGAAAAAAGACCATCGACACTTGGGCTTGAAAACGGCATATCAACATACGTAACTCCCGATTTTCAATTACAACTGGTTAAAGCCTCACAAACTGTTGCCGCTTTAAAGCCAAATAGCAATAAAAAATTTGATTTTACTCCCGGTGATCGCCTTAAAATACGCAGCAGTGATGGTATGTACCAGTTAGGAGATATCGAGCTTCGTTTAAAGTCGACCGGTGACGTAGATTGGAAGGCATATTCTACCGCCGCAAAACGCGCAGCAGTTAGTCCTATACCAAATAAAAGTAAAACTGTATTAGCTGCCGCTGATCTTTCAGCCACATTGCCTGCTGATATTCCTTTAAACATACAACGCTATTGGGAGGTGGCCGATGGCCATTTAGTATTACAATTCAAGCTGAAGAATAAAAGCGATAAAGCGGTTGAGATAGGTTCATTAGGCATACCTATGATATTTAATAACATTATGCAGGGCAAATCTCTTGAGGAAACTCATGCTGAGAATGTTTTTTACGACCCATATATCGGTAAGGACGCAGGTTACTTACAGGTTACCCGTTTAAATGGCCATGGCCCCGCTTTAGTGGTGGTGCCTTTTGGCAAAACACCTTTCGAGGCTTATAACCCATTAAATAATGATCCAACCCCACGCGGGATTGATTTTGAAGGTTTTTACGAATGGATGGTATACAGTAAGGCTTATGCCGAAAATGAATGGAAAAGCGCTGAACCCTGGAACACGCCAACCTCTGTTAAACTAAATCCAGGCGAAACAATTTCATATGGTGTTAAATTCTTACTTGCCGATTCTATTAAAGGTATTGAACATAAACTGGCTGAAAATAAACGTCCCGTTGCTGTAGGGATCCCCGGCTATGTATTACCGCAGGATGTTAATGCTAAGCTTTTCTTAAATTATCCAAAAGAAGTAAAATCCATACAGGTTCAACCTGAAGGTGCCTTAGCTATCACCCCGGCAACATCCTCTGAAAGTAAATGGAAAACATATGATATAAAGGGTGTAATCTGGGGTAGGGTAAGGCTTACTATTACTTATGCTGATGGTTTATGCCAAACTATTAGCTATAAAGTAATAAAACCCGAAACAGATGTTTTAAAAGATTTCGGCAATTTTTTAACTGCCAAACAATGGTATGAGAATAAATCAGATGTTTTCGGTCGCGATCAATCTGTTATAACTTACGATTATGATAAAAAGCAGCAGGTAACGCAAGACAACCGGGCATGGATAGCCGGTTTAAGTGATGAGGGGGGAGCCGGTTCGTGGCTTGGCGCTATGATGAAGGAGTTGGTACAGCCTGATAAAGCTGAAATTGATAAACTGGAACGTTTTGTAGACCACACCTTATGGGGTAATATTCAGCATAGTGAGGGTGAACAAAAATACGGTGTGAAAAAAAGCGTATTTTATTATCAGCCCGATTCGTTGCCAAAAGGAACTTACAGTGATAGTATACGCTGGAAAACCTGGTCGGCCTGGAATCATGTTGCAGCGAATGATATTGGCAGGTCGTATAACTATCCGCATGTTGCTTCGGCACATTGGGTAATGTATCGTTTGGCTCGTTACCATACCGGTTTAGTTAGCGGACAAACCTGGCAATGGTATTTGGATAATGCTTACCAAACCACCATGGCAATGGTAGAGAAAGCGCCATACTATGTGCAATTCGGGCAAATGGAAGGTGATGTTTTCTTTAAGATACTAATGGATCTGAAAGCAGAAGGCTGGAATGACAAAGCCGATTTGCTTGAAAAAGCAATGAAAGTAAGAGCCGATCACTGGCGTACACTGATGTATCCGTTTGGCAGTGAAATGCCATGGGATTCAACAGGGCAGGAAGAGGTTTATTTATGGTCGGAATATTTTGGTTATACAGATAAAGCAGAGATAACCATTGATGCCATACTCGGCTATATGCCTACCATCCCCAACTGGGGATACAACGGCTCGGCGCGCAGATATTGGGACTTCCTTTACGGTGGTAAATTACAACGTATCGAACGTCAGCTTCATCATTATGGCTCGGGTATAAATGCCATACCAGTTTTAAGCGAATACCGGGCTAAACCAAGCGACTTATACCTTTTGCGTGTTGGTTATGGCGGTGTAATGGGTTCTATATCTAATATTACCCAGGATGGTTTCGGCCCTGCGGCTTTTCACTCGTATCCATCAACGTTAAAAATTGACGGTTTATCGGGCGATTATGGTTCTAACTTTTTTGGTTACGCGCTAAACACAGCCACTTATATTACACATGATAAAGAGCTGGGCTGGTTAGTATTTGGCGGTAACATTACAACTAAGCAAGGTGCGGTTAATGTGGAAATTACTACAGCAGCAAAATCACGTATTTATATAGCCCCTGCAGGCTTATGGCTAACATTAGATGCCGGTACATTTAAATCGGTAACATTTAATCCTGAAACTGGTAAAGTGAATGTATTATTAAATCCAGCCGATCAATATACGCCGGTGGCTTATTTGCATATAGAGCACCCTGCAAATGGTGCCTCCGCATCAACATATAAATTAGTTGGCCCTTCAAAAATGGAGCGTGGCGCATATGCTATTAACCTGACTAATGAGCCGCTGGATATTGAAATAAGTAAATAATAGAGAATAATAATGTTAACCGAGAGCCGCCAAGTAAGGGTGGCTTTTTTGTTTTTTCTATACCGTTGCTACTAAAAATTCTTCTCCGCTCGCAGGATTAAGATTATCCGTTCTGCCACCGAAATAACGTTTGGCAAGGTCGCTTGCTAATATTGTTTCTATAGTCGCAAAACCAGCTTCGCGAGCTACGGTTAATATTTCATTGGGTGTATAAAAACTAATGAAAGGTGTACCAGACGCCTGAGCGCCTTTTTCTGCTATCTGTTGTAAGAATTTATCTTCTTCATCAAGAAGTTCCAATGGCAAATAAAAGGCCATAGCCAGTTTTGAACCCGGTGCTAGTGTTGCAATCTGACGTAGGGTAGCAAAAATAGCATCTTTTGTCAAGTACAAGCTAACGCCTGTACAAACCACAACAGCAGGCTTGCTGGTATCAAAACCTGCATTTAGTAATTGTTCCCACCAGGAAGAAACTTCGAAATCAACAGACACAAAATGCAGCCAATTGGGAATGCCAAAGCCAAGTTCAATTAATCGTTGTTGTTTCCAGGTTTGCGTATCGAGTTGGTCAATTTCAAATACCTGAAGAGTAGAAGCAAGGTCTTGTCTGCGCTGAGCAAAAGTATCAAGTCCGGCACCAAGAATGACGTATTGGTCAATACCATGTTTGCTCTCTTCTATAATTAAATCCTCAATAAAGCGGGCACGAGCTACCATAGATGCCCGAAGGCGTTTGGTAAAATCCGCGTCCATGTCTGGCCGTTCGCGCCAGCCATCGGCGGGAGCTACCAATTTAAATCCAACTTCATCTTCAATTATATGAGGTGATGAATCGATTTGAACGTGCATGGCTCGCCATAAAGCTGTTCGTACTGCGGTATTGTCTGGTTCTGCCTTTTTTCTATCCTGTTCCATATTAATTATATCTGTTGGCTTATTAATCAATAATCGGAAAAATTAGTTTATTAGTTGTTGCTAACCGCTCTAAAGTTTTAGGCGATTTCTTTTTAAAGAATATCATTCACAATAACACTAATTGCTACTTCGTTTCTATTAGGTTTCGCGCTTGTAAGAGGAATAATATTTAACAAAAAAATACAAAATTAAAAAAGCAGTGAGAACAGGGGAACTTCCTTCAAGATATTCACAAAAAACACAACTACAATGGAAATAAACAAAAGTGAAAACAAATCGAATGAACCAATGCATCGCCCTTTTTTTCAGACGTTCTTCCACGGCACAAAGGCTGACCTAAAGATTGGCGACTTTATTGAAATTGGTATTAACTCAAACTATGGGCAAAAAAATAAAGCGAAATATATCTATCTCACTGCTACTCTTGATGCCGCTATTTGGGGTGCTGAACTTGCTTTAGGCGAAAGGCGTGAAAGAATATATTTAGTAGAGCCAATGGGCACAATTGAGGATGACCCCAATTTAACCGACAAAAAATTTCCGGGCAATCCGACAAAGTCTTACCGCTCAAAACATCCATTTAAGGTTGTTGGCGAGATTACTATTTGGCAAGGGCACTCACTAGAACAAGTTAAAGCAATGAAAGACGGACTAGCAAAACTTAAGGAACAAGGTATTGAGGCAATAGAGGACTAACTAGGATTATCCGTGAAATGTATAAAGGCAAGCAACCCATCTCTAATGATTGGGATTAGGTAACCCGATAACGTTCCTAAAAGATGGTGCGTTTAAATTTAGCCCCTTAGTTATGCAGTTGCATGCGTTTTGGCAATCCGTTTTTCACCTAATCTCGAAATTATAAAAACTAAAATAGATAAAATCGCCATAATGGAAGCCAATGCCAATGTACCGTTAGTTTTAAAAAACGTGATCATTACGGAAACCAATGCTCCTGTTACCATTTCAAATGCGCCAAAAAGTGCGGCAACTGTTCCTGCGTTTCGCTTAAAATGGGCAAATGTTAATGCCGCAGCATTTGGAAGCGAAACACTGGTACAGATCAAAACCGCAAATATCATTGATACAACGCCTACCATACCCAAAAAACCATCCATGGTACCCCATACGAAGATTACTGCGCATGCACTTTGACAAGTGGAGGATATAGCGATAATTTGAGCACTGCTAAAATTCTTTTCCAGTACCCTGTTGAGCTGTCCGGCAGCAACAAAGCCGCCCGACAAAGCTGTAAACAACCAGGCAAATGAGTTTTCGTTCATTTTATAAAAACCCATAAACAAGTTGGGTGCCGCTGCTATAAAAGTAAACAGGCATCCCAACGTTAACGCGCCACAAGTTGCATATGTAAGAAATTGCGGCTCCTTTAATACCTCCCAAAATGACTTCATAATCGCGGTTGGTTTAAGCGAATAATCAGGATCAGGTTTATAGATGTTCGGCAGAACAAAGATGACGATTAACAATAAGAGTGTTGCAATACCCAATAACAGGATAAAGATATTGTGCCATCCCCAATATAAAGTGAAGTAGCCGCCAATACTGGGCGCGATTATTGGCGATAAACCTAGGACGAGCATAAGGAAAGAAAATATCTTCGCATTTTCCTTTACAGGAAAATAATCGCGAACCATGGCAGTAGCTGCGACAGTACAGGCGCAGCTGCCTAATGCCTGAAAAAATCGCAGCAATACAAGCACATCCAATGTGCTGGCGAAATAACATCCAACAGATGCAAGCATACTCAATATTAAGCCGGCACATAACGGTTTTTTTCGACCAAATTTGTCTAACAAGGGGCCATAAATCAACTGTCCAATTGAAATACCGATTAAGTAACTAGATAGAGTTAATGGCACTTTACCGCTATCAACATGCAGATCATGGGCAATCGCCTTGAAGGCTGGCAGGTAAAGATCAATTGAAAATGGCCCAAGGGATGTTAATAAACCAAGAGCCATAATCAAGATTACATACTTTTTTTTATTCATTGGTGATAATAAAAGAGTTAATCAATTTTAATTACCATGGACTAATGCCTGTTTCGGGGTTGTTGTCTTCACTAAAATAGCCTCCAGTAGGACCATTCTCATCGATAACTACTCCATATTTAATGATGCGGCCCGCAGCGGTTTGTATTGAACCTGTGCCGCGGAAGCCATTAAAATCGGTGTGTGTATAACCCGGGTCGACAGCGTTTACTTTGAAAGCGGTATCTTTCAGCTCGTAAGCAAGTGCAACAGTGTAAGCGTTGATCGCTGTTTTTGACGGGGCATATGCTGCAGGTTTGATTTTGTAATCCTTCCAGTTTGGGTCATTATGTTTTGTCAGCGAAGCCAAACCTGAAGTTACGTTAACAATACGTGGCGTGTCGGAAGTTTTCAGCAGCTCCATAAATGCTGTCGTTACTGCTATTGTGCCGAAAAAATTAGTATTGAAAACAGATTTTACCAAATTCAGGTCAACATTGGATGGATTTTGAGGGAAACCGCCACTAATAGCCGCATTGTTGATCAATACATCCAGTGTCTTGGTGACACTTTGAATATGTTTCTTAGCATTATCGATCGATTGTTCATCTGTAATGTCAATTTGCAAAGGTTGTACGTTAGCTGAATTTAGTCTTGAGACGGGTTCTTCTGCTTTTTTTAAATCGCGGGCACCAAGAAAAACAAAGTAGCCCAAGTCTAAAAGTTGTTTTGCTGTTTCAAAGCCAATATTTTTATAGGCTCCGGTTATTAATACCTTTTTCATTTTTTCATTTTTTTTGACAAAGGTATTTTGGCGGATTTATATGATATGGTATTCTCAAGGCGATTTATGGCACATTTCGATTTACTTGAAAAGTCAATCCTTAATCACCTGGCTGTGTGATTGAAATGTACCATGATCCGACCGGAATAGACGGTTCATTAAGAAAAACGGATCCTAATTTTGATGAATTATCGATAACTTGAAAATTACACCAAAATTCAATTAATATCGATATTCAATCAATCTATATTAATTATTCTTATTTTGTTGTTTCAACATGCTAAAACCTAAATGTTAAGCGAATGAATGGCTGTATACCCCAATATAGTTTACCACAAGTAACACGCAATAATAATTGCATGTTCCATATTTTGGAGTTGCGAGGTGAAGCAGAACGAATGCCGGCGATCTTTCTTGAACCGCACCGTAAAGACTATCATGTACTAATGTTTGTAAAACAAGGGAGCAGCCGCCATTGGGTCGACATGATTCCTTATACATTTCAACCAAATACTTTATATTTTTCTACACCTAATCAGTTACACTTACAGGAAGAACCACACCCTTTGTATGGAAAAATTCTTTCATTTACCCGTGACTTTTTGCTGCTGGAATCGGATTTGTCACTGTTGCAATTCCCTATTATAATAAATCCGTTTGATGCTCATGAATTGTGCCTGGATGCAGAACAAGCCGGATACGTCGATATGCTTTTGACCGATTTACTTGTAGAATACCGGAGTAGAAATGAGTGGCGGGAATCCATGCTGCACACAAAACTAAAAGTTTTACTGATTTATTTGAGCAGGCTTTATGCAGAGGCTTTTAAGGGTGCAGATACCGGCAAAGATCGCATGCTTCTTCACCAATATAGGGGGCTGATTAATCAGCATTATGCACAAATACATGATGTTACAAGTTATGCCGGCAAATTAAATATTTCGCCGGGCCACCTGGGAAAAATTGTCAGGCAGCAGACGGGTAAGTCAGCCATTGAACATATACATGAACGATTAGTACTTGAAGCAAAACGCATACTTTTTCATACTGAACAAACGATGAAAGAAATCGCTTTTGAATTAGGGTTTGAAGATGCATCTTATTTCAATCGATTCTTTAAAAAACTTATAGGCAAAACACCGTTAATATACAGAATTGAAACACGGCAACAATTCAAATAACCCGAAGAATAGCCGGGTTACGACAGTGGTGCTTATTTAGCAAATATATTATCACACCTTTTAATATTGATCATTTGCCCCACACACATGTGGGGGCGGAGGGCGAGGAACTACAACTGAACACTTGACATCTGACATCGTTTTTGATATTTTTGAAGAATCTAAAAATGTAGATAAAGCATTGCCCAAAACTTTGATTTTCTTAATTTTGTAGAATGGATAATAATGGTGCTGCTTCATCAGACTTTAATGCTGAACTAAAGCTGAAAGGTTTTAAAGTTTACGAAGTGGATAGCAATGCCAGTGGGAATACTTACAGTCGAAAAGACTTTTACAAAATTAGTTTGACTTCGGGAAAGTACATCTTTCATTACGCTGAAAAGAGTTTTGAAACCGATGGGCCAATTCTGTTTTTCGCCAATCCTCACATCCCGTATTCCTGTAATATTATTAGCCCAACAACAGAAGGTTATGCATGTCTTTTTACTGAAGACTTTCTGAAATTGAGCGACCGATCAGAGAGCCTGCTTCAGTCGCCACTCTTTAAAATTGGTGGCACTCCCATTTTGAGCTTAAATAAGCAGCAAACAGAAACAGTTGGAAATATCTTTCAAAAGATGATTGAAGATCAGGACTCTAACTATGCTTATAAAGATGAGTTAATACGTAATTATATAAACCTGATTGTTCATGAGGCGTTGAAAATGCAGCCTTCAGAAAATATCCCTAAACACAGTAATGCGGCCGAGCGAATCACTTCTGTGTTTCTTGAGCTGCTGGAACGGCAATTCCCCATTGAAAATACAGAACGACCCCTGGAGTTAAAAACAGCGCAAGATTTTGCGAAACAGTTGTCCGTACATATCAACTATTTAAACAGTTCGGTAAAAGAAGTAACAGGCAAACCTACTACTGCCCATATTGCCGAAAGAATTGTCACCGAAGCAAAGGCGCTTTTGCAACATACTGATTGGAATATTGCTGAAATCGCCTACTCTCTCGGCTTTGAATATCCTACCTATTTTAATAATTTCTTTAAAAAGAAAACAGGGCTTATACCTAAATCGGTAAGATCTGCTCAGCTTTGATATTTATACTTTTTCCTTTGTTTTTCATTATTTCTCCGTTAAGCCAATCATGATCTTTGTATTGTGATTTAGGATAACAATAAATAATAAAAGCATTATGAAATACATATCAATTGGAGGACTCAAAGTCTCCCGCCTGGGGCTCGGCGCTATGTCGATGGCTGGCTATTATAACATCGGCGCGGGTAGCGATGCCGAATCCATCCGTACCATTCATCGAGCATTCGATTTAGGTGTCACCCATATCGACACGGCAGAAATTTATGGCCCTTACACCAATGAAGAATTAGTTGGGAGGGCTATCAAAGGGCGCAGGGATCAAGTCGTATTAGCGACAAAATTTGGCATTGTTTCGCACGCAGGTGGCGGGCCGGGTGTCCTTGATAGCAGTCCGTCGAACATTAGAGCTGCGATTGAGGGTTCATTAAAGCGGCTGGGTACTGATTACATAGACCTGTATTATCAGCACCGGGTTGATCCAAACACTCCGATAGAAGATACAGTCGGCGCTTTAGGCGAACTTGTCGCCGAAGGCAAGGTTCGCTTCATCGGGCTATCCGAGGCTGGCGCCGACACAATCCGCCGTGCACATGCTGAGCATCCCATTGCAGCGCTACAGACGGAGTACTCGCTATGGACCCGTGATCCGGAAGCCGAACTACTGCCCTTGCTACGTGAACTGGGGATCGGGTTTGTGCCTTATTCACCACTCGGTCATGGCTTTCTTACTGGTGACATCAAATCACCGGATCAGCTTTCCGATGACGATTGGCGAAAAACCAACCCGCGCTTTACTGGTGAGAACTTTCAGCACAATCTACGCATTGTTGACGAAGTGAAGGCTGTAGCGACAGAGTTGAACGCTACCCCTGCACAAGTGGCTTTGGCCTGGCTGCTCGCACAAGGTGATGATATTGCCCCAATTCCTGGTACTAAACGTGTGGCGCGTGTCGAAGAAAATATTGCGGCTGACAGACTTGAATTAAACGCTGACCAGCTGATACGATTAAATAATCTCACTCCTGCTGCTGGCGAACGCCACGATCAGGGAAATATGTCGGTGATAGACCGCTAAATAAACAAAAGAGGTGAACGGGATTCGAACAGCACTCTCAACTTGTTTAATTAATATACAGTGACTTATAATTGTGTAAACACTTTTAAATTATTAGGAATAATTTAAAAGTAAATAACCCACTAAAAATCAATATTCTAGTGGGTTATTTATATCAAAATGCGGAGAGGGAGGGATTCGAACCCTCGATACACTTTTGGCGTATACACACTTTCCAGGCGTGCTCTTTCGACCACTCAGACACCTCTCCGGGAAATTAAGGATTGCAAAGGTAAAATAATTTTCCATACCTTAAGCCAACTTAAAAGCTAATACAATAGGCAGCTATATTGGGCGTTTAATCTAAAATTACACACACATGAAATATATCAAATCAAATTTCCCCTTGCTCCTTATTGTAGCCGCATTAATTACTTTACAAGCTTGCAAAGCAAAAAAGCTTGTGCAAAAACCAGCCCCAGTAGTTGCTGACACTACCAAGCCTGCCCCGCCGCCGCCTACGCCGCAGCCAACTCCGGTACCACAACCTGCTCCCGCTCCGGCACCACAGCCTAATTATAATTTTACCAATATCCAGTTTGAATTTAATTCGGGTGTGTTAAAAACAAGCTCGTACCCAGTGTTGGATAATGCAGCCGCGCAAATGAAGATAGATCCATCAGCTAAGTTTATGTTAAAGGGTTATGCTTCGGCAGAAGGAACCGCGGCGCATAACATGGAGTTATCTGTCGACAGGGCTAATGCGGTAAAAGCATATTTAATTAATTCAGGTGTAAACGCTGATAATATAACTTCACAGGGTTATGGCGAAAGTAACCCCGTTGCTGATAATACAACCGAAGACGGAAGGGTATTAAACCGCCGCGTTGAGATCAGTAAACAAAATTAACATCGCTTAATAATAAATAAAAAGCCCAATGCATGTGATTGCATTGGGCTTTTATATTTCAGAGACAATTATTAAATGCCTGTTTTTTGGCGAATGTCTTTTAATACACCATTCTTGTTTAGCAATATGGCAGTTGTTTTGTATTGTACATAGGCTTTGGTAACATATAGGTAGCCTTTGTAATCATTAGTTTGGCCCCATGAGTTTTTAACTATATAATACTCTTTACCATTCTGATCTTTTGCAAGGCCTACAATGTGCATGCCGTGGTCGTCGGTTGTATTATAATTGTCGAATGCCTCTTGCCTAACTTCTGGAGTAATATCCAGTTCAGGTTTTGGGCCGTTAAACATTTGGTCGCGCTCATCTTTGGTCATGTCCTTTACGTCTTTTTCAGGTACATAAGCAACGCCGTTTGTCCAGCTAAAGTATTTTTCTGATACATCGGCGCCCCATGCTACGGTATAGCCATTTTTGAGAGCGTTATCAATAATGTCGGTTATATCATTAACTTTTATGTTGTAAACCTGGCCAAACTCCCAGTTGTCAGGCACCAATAAAGTGTATCTTTCATAGTAAGGGTGGTCGGTTTCTGATGAAAACTCTACATAATCATCAGGGTTAATGCCTACCACTTCTTTAGCAAAGGTTTGCGGGGTGTAAGTTTTGCCCATATAATCAAAACTGGTTGGTACCTGGCCTAAGTAAGCATCAATAGACGCGGTATAGGCCGGCAACCAGTTTTTTGAAAGCTGACCATTAGGATTTGATACTACTACCTTTAACATAGCTTCCATCATTGCATCCAGTTCGCCAAATTGATTGCGGGTAGAACCATAAGTTAAGCCGGTGTAGTTTATTTGCGGCATTGCACCATATTTGCGGAACATATTAATAACATCATGGGGTTCACCGCCATCGCCAAGGCCTACGGCACCATGCATACGCACATAGTTTATACCTTTTTCGATGTATGCGCAACGGGCAGAGTATATTTGAGAAAGATCAAGGGGTTTTTTGCCTTCGCGAATCATTTCAGACTCCAGAAAAGAGTTGGTAGAATAACTCCAGCAGGTACCCGATGAGCCTTGATTTTTGATTGAAGTGTTTGCCAGATCAATAACCGTAGTGAAAGTAAAGCCCGATTTGCTGTCGGCGCTTTGGTTATTTTTTACTGAGTTTACCAGGTTGTCCTGGGCTTTTGTGGTAAACGTGGCTACGGAGATAGCCAGCATTAGTGTAATGTGTTTAAATTTCATTTGTTTGGGTCAGTTATAAAGCCAAATTTAACTTAATTGTGCTCAATTGCAAATAGGGTAACGGCAAGCCTGTAACACAAAAAAAGCGGCCCGTATTACCGGTCCGCTTTCTGAAATTAAGAAACACTGAAATCAAAAAACTATCGTCTTATTTATTATTGTGTATGTATAATATATAGATGATATATATCATTAATGGTTTAATATTCGTCAAAATATTTAAGCAGATAACCGGGATAGCTATTTTTAGCTTATGTTTGTTTCAGTTTGCCAATAAGGCGACATTTACTTATAAAAACTGTTTAGTTTTAGATGCTGAGCATTAACGAAATTAAAAAACCCATAGCCGCGGAGATTGATGTTTTTGAAGATACCTTCAAAAATTCCATGTATAGCTCAGTACCGCTTCTTGATCGCATTACCCATTATATTGTAAAGCGTAAAGGCAAGCAGATACGCCCCATGTTCGTGTTCTTTTCGGCGAGCATTTGTGGTGGGATAAATGAATCAACACATCGTGGTGCCGCTTTGGTGGAGTTGCTGCATACCGCGACTTTAGTGCATGATGATGTGGTTGATAACTCATATCAGCGCCGTGGGTTTTTCTCGATAAATGCTTTATGGAAAAATAAGATAGCTGTTTTGGTGGGTGATTACCTGCTGTCAAAGGGTTTGCTGTTGTCCATCGAAAATAACGACTTTAAATTACTGCGCATAGTGAGCGAGGCTGTGCGCCAAATGAGTGAGGGTGAATTGTTGCAGATTGAAAAGGTGCGTCGCATGGATATTGATGAGCCTATCTATTATGAGGTCATCAGGCAAAAAACGGCATCGCTTATCGCTTCCTGCTGTGCTTGCGGGGCTGCATCCGCCGGGGCGAGTGATGAAGTGATAGAGAAAATGCGCTTATTTGGCGAGAAGATTGGCATCGCTTTCCAGATCAAGGATGATATGTTTGATTTTGGCACAGATGATGTAGGGAAACCGTTGGGAATCGATATAAAAGAAAAAAAGGTAACGCTGCCGTTGATCTATTCGCTAAGTACTTGCAGTAAGGCTGATAAAAAACGGATGATAAACCTAGTGAAGAACCATAATGACGAGGCTGAAAAGATTGGCCAGATCATTAAGTTTGTTAAGGATACCGGTGGCTTGGAATATGCCGAAACCCAGATGAAAAAGTACCAGGATGAAGCCTTCGAGATTTTGAATACCTTCCCCGAAGGCGAATCGAGATTGGGGTTGGAACAACTGGTGCGCTTTACCACTGAACGAAATAAATAATGCCGAACGAGCTGATATTCATATTAGGCTTCTTAGTTTTTATTGTTGCAATGCTGTCGATAGACCTGGGCCTGTTTTCTAAAGCAGACCGCCCGGTTACTTTAACACGCGCAGCCATCATGAGCGCCATCTGGATTGCGTTGGCCGTATCCTTCTACTTATTGCTTTTACGCTACGGCGATCTGCTGCATCATATTGATAGTTTTGCCGCGTTGCAACGGGTTAACATTGAAAATTTTCATGATCTTAAATTAAATCCGAATGATTTAGCGGGAGGTTTGCAGCTATACCGTAAAAACCTCGGATTGGAATTTATTACCGGCTATACGGTGGAGTACGCGCTATCGGTAGATAATATTTTTATTATGGTGCTGATATTTACCGCTTTTGCTGTAGAACCTAAATATTATCACAAGGTATTATTATGGGGGATAATAGGGGCGGTATTAATGCGCTTTACCTTCATTTTTGTAGGCTCGGCGTTGATTATTAAGTTTCATTGGATCTTATATTTATTTGGAGCATTTTTAGTTTATACGGGGATAAATATGTTTGTTACCCGTAATAAAGAGGCGGAGATCGACCCGGATAACCACCCGGTGGTGAAATTCGCTTCGAGATACTTCGCGGTGCATCCTAAATTTGAAAAAGGTAAGTTTTTTGTGAAGATAAATGGCAAGAGCCTCATCACACCGCTGTTATTGGTGTTGCTGATTATCGAGGTCACCGACCTGGTTTTCGCAGTGGATTCTATCCCGGCTGTGTTCTCTATCACTAAAGATCCTTATATCGTTTTCTTTTCTAACATATTCGCCATTCTGGGTCTGCGGTCCATGTTTTTTTTGCTGGTAAATATTATTGATAAGTTCCATTACCTTAAAGTTGGTTTGGCCACGCTGCTAACTTTTATCGGCCTGAAAATGCTGGCAGGAGAGTATGTAGAGCAAATCGGTTTGACCACTACAATCTCCTTGTTTATTATATTGGGGATATTGGTGGTGAGTATAGGGGCTTCGTTGTTGTTTCCGAAGAAGGTGAATCAACCTAACTAATTACTCACCCGACTACGCTGCGCTGGTCACCCTCTCTACGCCTGCGGCGCAAAGAGTGAAAAACACTGGCTTCAGTCTGTGACTGAAGCTAACAGATCTAGAAAGTTTATAACTTTCTAGCTTTTATTCTTACGCCAGTTGGATATCGTCAGTCACAGACTGACTCTATTTGTGGGCTTCAGCTATAAACTGAAGCCAGTGCAACATGTAGGTGTAATCTGCCAATGTAGAATTAAAAACCGTCTGAATAATATCATTATTTTTAATCAATTGAGGCTTTAACAGGAAAATCTTACCTTAGTAAAATGCAGTCCCTCAATTTTAGCTTCCTCAAGGTTACACCGCTAAACGTGTTGGATATAATATTGGTAGCGTTCATTATCTACCAGTTATATAACCTGATACGCGGTACCATAGCGGCCAATATTTTTATTGGTTTTGTGATTATTTACCTGGCCTATTTTGTGGTAAAGGCATTGCAAATGCAATTGCTTACGGTAATACTGGGCAAGTTTGTGGATGTGGGGCCCATAGCGCTCATTGTTATCTTTTGGCAGGAGATACGGCGATTTCTGCTGTTGGTGGGTAAAAATGCTTCGTTACAACGAAATAAAGCCTGGTGGCAATACTTTTTTGGCAAGGCTGAGGCGGAGAAAAATAACTTCGCGCGAATAAAGCCAATCATCGATGCCTGTAAAAGTTTAAAACAATCGCGCACGGGTGCGTTAATAGTATTTACAAAGTATTACGACGAACAGTTTTACCAAAACAGCTGCGAGGTGATTGAAGCAAAGATTTCGAAACGATTATTGGAGAGTATATTCCAGAAGACCAGTCCGCTGCATGATGGAGCGGTGGTAATATCTGAAAATAAAATAAAATCGGCCAGCTGTATTCTACCGCTTACCGATAAAACCGACCTGCCCCCGCAATTTGGTTTGCGCCACCGTGCAGGTATTGGTGTAACGGAAGCGAATGAAGCTACGGCCATCATCGTATCGGAAGAAACAGGCGAAATATCATACGCCAAACAAGGCCGTGTAAAAATGAATATCAGCTTTGCTGAATTGGAGAAACTGCTGAACAAGGATTTTTAATGTTTTTGATTTAATTTTGCGGCATGGGAGAGGGGAACACATTATGGTACTTGATAGGCTACATATTTTTAGGTCTGGCCGTGATGTACACTATTTTCGCGGGATTTGCTTACCTGTTTTTGTACAAATGGCGCGGTAAGTTTTACTGGGCATCCAAAATACAGCAATATTACCCTGAGCGCAAACATATAATGCGCGAGATCTGGCTATCTGTAAGTACCCTGGTTATTTTTGGTGTGGTGCTGCTAGGCGTTGCCTGGGCAAATTACCATGGCTATACCCAGGCTTATCATCCGGCGGATAAATATGGTTACTGGTATTACGCGTTTAGTATTGTGATCATGGTATTTATACACGACGCTTATTTTTACTGGGCGCATCGTTTGCTGCACTGGAAGCCGTTATTTAAAACAGTGCATGTACAACATCATTTATCTATCAATCCAACACCTTTCGCGGCGCTGGCTTTTCATCCGATGGAGGCTGTGAGCGAGATATTGGTGGTGCCTTTGGTGGCGTTTACCATTCCGCATTATCCAACTGCCATGCAAATCGTGTTTATTTACTCGTTATTGGTGAATATAGGCGGACATATGGGTTACGAAACAGTGCCTAAAGAATTTGTGCGCCATTGGATATTTAAGTGGCATAATACATCTACCCATCATAATATGCACCATCGCCTGGTTAAATGCAATTACGGGCTTTATTTTAATATTTGGGACAGGCTAATGGGCACCAATCATCCCGACTACGAAAAGCATTTTGAAGAAGTAGTTGACCGCCGCGACAAAGAGCGTTTGGCCAAACTCAACAAAAAGGTGTGGGCCAAGAAGAACAAACAGAAATCTGTTAAGGGATCAGTTGGCCCAAGGGCTGTTCAGCAGGGTTAATTACCTTTTCCTTTTTTATAAGCATGGTATAGTTTACACCGTTTTTCCCGAGCGGGGCAATGGGCATTTTATCTGTACTTGATACTTTCGCTACAGGCATACAGCTGTAAACCATTGCGGTATTAGCTGCCATTGGTTGGGTTAGCAACGTTTGTGGCAACGGATCGGTTTTTGGGTTGAATGCATTTTGCAAGCCGTTATTTAATTTAAGGTTAGGCTGGGTTTGCAATAATTGCTGGGTCTTTAGCTGGGTCGATGCTGCTATCAGCAATAAAAAAACTGCTATCTTTTTCATAACCGGTTAATTGTTAGTACTAAATTAATATATACTATCGTAAAAAGGTGTTAAAAAATTATTTTTACAAAAAAAGCCGGACTAGTTGGTCCGGCTTTTTTGATTATTTAACAGATTATTACTTAGCAGCCTGTAGTTCCTGAATACTTGCATCAATTAATTTAACTGATGCGTCATCATTCTGAGCTACGCGGCCCGGTTTTACTACGCTATTGAACTGACTAATAATAAATTGGTCGGCACCATACACTTTGTACTGTATACCCATCGCTTTTAATTCCAATATGCCTTGTTGTGCATCAGCAGAATTATCAATGCGTGCGGTCATTGCTGCAACTTTCCTGGACAGGCTAAATTTCATCTGGATGTGAGCCTCGTGGAATTGTTTGTAGACGAAAGGCCATTCAGCAGCGTTACCGTTAACAGCATAAACGCCAACCATTGCTGTGGTCAGGTCGTCCATATTATCAGCTTCAAAACCATGAGCCAATTTTAATGCCTTTGGTCCATCAAGTTGGCTGATAGCAGTTAAAGCTGCCCCTTGTACGGCATACGAACGGCTTTTTAAAGCCGCTGTGAATATATCCATATTGCCTGATGCTTTGAGGTTGCCCAAAGCAGTGATTGCTGCAGCCTGCACTAAAGTATTAGGATCGGTTTGCGCTAATGAAGCTAAAATTGGCAGTGCCGCGTTGCGGATGGCATCATTCTTAATATCCAAAGCTTTGATGGCTTTGATTTGCAGGCGGTAGTATTTATCGTGCAGTGCAGAGATCAATACCTTTTGCGCGCCTTTATCGTCCTGTTGCTTGGTTGCCGCGGTAATAGCTTCGGTGCGGTCAACATATAGCGGTGCATTAAAATATTGGAATACAAATTGATCTAATGGCTTGTTATCTGTCTTTTTAACTAACAGCACTTTATCTCCATCAACGTTAACCAAATCAGGTTTAAACTCGCTGTCGAATGTTAATGTGTCAGTTTTGTCCTGCATCCATACGTTGTGGCGTATTTTTTTGCCACCTGCATAAATATCAACGGCGAAAGGTAAAATAAATGGCTTACCATCCTGGGTTTGTTGCAGGTAGACGGTTTCTTTTTTAGCGGCATCATCCCATTTGTAGCTGATGCTTAAATCTGGGTTGCCTGCGCCGTAATACCATTGGTTAAAGTACCAGTTAAGGTCAAGTCCGCTGGCTTCTTCTAAAGCTAAGCGTAGTTGTTGTGCTTCGCCAGCTTTAAATGCGTTGGTAGTAAGATAGATCTTTAAGCCTTTAAAAAACGCGGCATCGCCCAAATAGGTGCGCAGCATATTTAAAATACGGCCGCCTTTTTGGTAGCTCACTAAATCAAATACATCTTCCTTATCGTTATAATGGAAACGAACAAGATCTTTGGTTAGGTTGGCAGGATCTTGTAAATATTCGTTCATATCTACATAATTCTGATAACCGGCTTCATCTTTACCATATTTATGCTCGGCCCAAAGCATTTCGCTGAAATCAGCAAATGATTCGTTCATGGTGATGTTAGTCCAGTTTTCGCAGGTTACATAATCACCAAACCATTGGTGGAATAATTCGTGAGCGATATCTACGCGGCTATCGTTATAATAAGCATCTAATAACTGGCGATCGGTTAATTGCACTTGTTCGCCATGCAGGGTTGCGGTAGTGTTTTCCATCGCGCCGCTCACGTAATCACGTACCACGATCTGTGCGTATTTGTTCCATGGGTAATCAACGCCCAAAGTAGTTGAGTAAAATTCCATTAACTCCGGTGTCATGCCGAAAATCTGTTTGGCGTATGGGGCGTATTTGGGTTCCAGGTAGTAATCTACATCTTTGCCACGCCATTTGTCATGATAGATTTTAAAGTCGCCCACGGCCATCATAAACAGGTATGGCGAGTGTGGCAGGTCCATCTTCCAGGTATCAGTACGGGTGCCATCACCATTTACTTTTTGTGTAGCTAAACGACCATTTGATAAGGTCACATATTTAGCCGGAACGGTCATGGTGATCTCGTCGGTAGTTTTTTGTTGAGGCTGATCGATGGTTGGGAACCAGGCTGATGAGCTTTCAGTTTCGCCTTGCGTCCATATCTGGATTGGTTTATCCGGGTCTTTGCCATCAGGGTTTATAAAGTATAAACCCTTGGCATCATTAATAGCGGCGCTGCCATGTTCCTTTAACTGGTTTGGTTTTGAAGTATAGGAGATATAAATTGTATAATTTTCGTTGTTATGATAAACCCTGTCTAAACGTATAGACAACGATAGGCTGTCCTGGTAAACATATTTAAGCGGGATATTTTTACCGTTTTGTACGATGGATATATTATGAATATCCATGCCTTTCGCATCCAATCTTAAAGTATCGGTTGGATAAAAGTGGGGTTTTAAGGTAACCCATTCTTTACCATACATAAAGCACTTTTTATAATCAAAGCGCACATCTAATTTGGTGTTGATCAAATCGTTTACTCTGGCAGGAGTAGCCCGGTAAATATCAATTGCCGGTACATTGTGTGGGATTGGCGGTTCTATTTGCGCCTGCGCTGTATTAAGCGCGGCTACAGCCACAAAAAGGCTGCATAATAAGCCCGCGGAAAGGGTTTTTTTCATGATAATGAGTAATGATGTTCAGTTATAAGACGAAAATAGGATTTGCTTAGGAAAATTAGACAATTGACGGTGAGAAATGTTACAAGGGAGGTGATTTTGTTTGGGGGGGGTGGTGTTGGAGGAGGAGAGGGTGCCGGGAATGGGCTTACTTTCAAAAACTTGTCATTCTGAACATAGTGAAGAATCTTCTTCGATAAGCATGGCAAACTCTGCAGGGCGAAGAAGATTCTTCGTTCCTCAGAATGACAAAGGAGAGAAAACAAGAAAGGCCTCAGTAATACCGAGGCCTTTCTTGTCCGTCATCCCGAACTTGTTTCGGAATCTCACATGCTAAGTAATCGTTATGGTGGTAACCTTGCACGTGGGATGCTGAAATAAATTCAGCATGACAATTTTAAAAGTATATTATTCAATAACGCTTACTTTAAGCATATTGGTTTTGCCTTTTTTAAATAAAGGAACAGAAGCGGTATTAATTACCACATCGCCAATTTGTACTAAACCATCTGCTTTAAGGGTGTTGTTTACATCCTCAATAGTTTGATCGGTACTTTCAGTTTTATCATAGTAGAATGAACGTACGCCCCAAACCAGGCTTAATGCATTAAGCAATTGCTTGTTTGGTGTGAAGATGTAGGTGCTCGCTTTAGGGCGGTAGCTTGATATTTCAAAAGCGGTGTAACCTGATGATGTCATCGAAACGATACCAACGGCATTGGTGTGCTCAGCTAAATATACTGCTGATCCGCAAACGGCATCGCTCAGGTTGCTGGTTTCATCCTGCGTTCTAACCGGTTCTTCTTTGGCATTGTATGGGTAGCCTAATTCTTCAACGTTACGAACAATTTTAGCCATTGTTTCAATAACTATAACCGGGAACTCGCCAACTGAAGTTTCGCCGCTAAGCATTACCGCGTCGGCGCCATCCAGTACAGAGTTTGCAACGTCATTTACTTCGGCACGTGTTGGGCGCGGGGTGGTGATCATTGATTCCAGCATCTGCGTAGCAACAATAACCGGTTTTGATGCCGCGCGACATTTGCGGGCGATCATTTTTTGTAGCAACGGCACTTCTTCCATCGGCATTTCAACACCAAGATCGCCACGTGCAACCATTACACCATCTGTTACGGCAATAATTTCGTCGATATTGTCGA
>Ga0207047_1067_pt1 | contig 25256 bp, 17 predicted proteins | sample Alteio_BWMinCont_67_FD_153302 | JGI IMG/M metagenome (GOLD analysis project Ga0207047, IMG submission 153302) | Enriched cells from forest soil in Barre Woods Harvard Forest LTER site, Petersham, Massachusetts, United States -... | ecosystem: Environmental > Terrestrial > Soil > Temperate forest >...
TGATGGGTTCCACATACAATTCCCGGTGGAGTTACGCTTGCTCCAAGGCCATCGACGAATTCCTCGCCCTAGCGTATTACCGCGAGCAGCGACTTCCTGTCACCGTAGTCCGTCTTTTCAACACCGCCGGACCCCGACAGACTGGGCAGTACGGTATGGTGTTACCAACGTTCGTTCGTCAAGCGCTAAATAGTGAGCCCCTCACCGTTTTCGGAACGGGAAAACAGTCTCGCTGTTTTTGCCACGTGGCAGACGTAATCGATGGAATTGTGTCCTGTGTCAGTAGCGATCGCACTTTGGGAGAGATCTTCAACCTCGGGAACACGATCGAAATTACAATCAAGGAGCTGGCCGAAAAAATTATTTTGGCCACAAACTCTTCGAGCTCTATTAAGTACGTTTCCTACGGAGAGGCGTATGGCGAAGGGTTTGAAGATATGGAACGACGTGTGCCTGATATCAAGAAGGCGTCGGAATGGTTTCATTATCGCCCGACGCGCTCACTGGAGGATATTGTCGAATCCGTGGTGGCAGACATGCGACCCAGGTCTAGTAGTCATGTCACATTCGCATAACAGCAGGGCGGGGGACAGCACCTGATAATTTCTGTTAATTGTTTGCTTGGAAACGTTGCGAAACCTAAGTTCTGAACGAAGCTGCTGAAGGTTACGGTGCTCGCGGGGGTGGAGACACTGAAAAACATGACATTCGAGATACCGCCTCCGGGGCTCGGGTTCCGCACTGTTACTGAAGCCGTACCCGCCATTGCAATGTCAGAAGCAAAAATTGTGGCAGTAAGTTGCGCGGCGCTAACGAAGGTTGTCGTCCTAACGCCGCCATTCCAGTTCACAACGGAACCGGACACGAATCCTGTGCCATTCACGGTGAGCGTGAATCCTGGCCCACCCGGCGACGCGGCCATCGGCACGAGCGGCTGATTGATCAGGGGAACCGGATTCGGCGTGCCTTGCGCAGACAGACTTACGAAGCACCCCGAGGCGGCGACCAAACAGAACATCAAAACATAGCACCGCGCCGAAATCGCTGATTTCCGCGTGGATCTAATCGCCACATACGAGAGAGCAGCTCCAGTGGGGGGATATTAACACATGGAGTTCCAGCCTCGGTACTGGCAAAGACCCCTTCCCAGATCAGGTTTCGCGAGCGTGGGAGCAGACCCGAAAGGACCTAGTGTATTTTGTAGACCTCAAAATCCGGAGAGGTCTGGGTGTTCATGAGAGTGCCGATCTTTTCACAGTAGCTTCGATAATCCTCGGCGTGAGTGCTCGTCCAATCCGGGGAGGGCGAATTTCCAGGCTTCAAAAAAAGAACGTAATCGGACTTGGCAATGCGGCTTAATCCTTGCTCAACCGTGCGATTGTTAATTTCGTCGTAGGCGACTGTGTCGACTCGAACCCCCTGCAAGTATTGGCCTCCGATTTGGCGCGCCAGTTCGACGGTGTCGATATTGAAGTAGCCACCTTCGGTGGCAACCATTACGCCCATCGGACGCCCCTGGCTTAAGTCCTTTAGCAGTTGTTCGGTGCGAAGAATAGGATCAATTTCAGGTTTACCAACCATGGGGATGGCACACATCACACCCATAAGCAAAGCAACCATTATCGGAGTTGCCCGCAAAGGCAATTCAGAAGGCTTTCTTAGTGTGGTCCAACAAAGGGCAATGGGCATTGCGATCATCACGGGAATCGTAAAACGGGGATCGCGATTTTGACTTATCGAAGCAGTACCGAGATAGGCCAGGACGATGCCAATTGGAAACAAGCGGACTAAACGTCCCTCCGCTTCAATGAACAGGCCGCGAAAGAAGAGAATGACCAGAACAAGGAGCGGGAGCAGCGCGAAACCAAGGTCACCGAAATACCTCTTCAAGTAACCTACCGAGGTCATGCCGGGGATGCTATACAGTTGAGCCCAGCTCACCGCCGCACGTATCGCGAAGCGCAGGAAATTTTTCCCATACATCAACCAGATCAGTAACGCCGGTGTAGATCCGAGCAAACAACCGATCAGAGAATACAAAAGCGGCCGAGTTCCCGACCGTCGCCAGCGAATAACCAATAATGTGATTCCAATGGCCCCAAGGAAAAATGCGAATGTCACCTTTGATAGCAGACCCACATTGATGATAAACGACCACAGCAGACCTCGAAAGAAACTGGGCCACCAGGATGTCTGCGGATCGCTATATTCGAGAGGAATAAGCATGAGACCCAATGCAACACACCAACCTAGCAATGTGTCCGTCATCATGGCACCCGCGTTGAGCCGAAGGAATGGAGTGAGGCCGATGCAGGCGCCAGCGATAAGAACAGATGTTTGCGGGATGCCGGCCCGTACGCACGTCAGATAGGTGACCAGTACCAGGATCCAGGTAAAAAACGCGAGCCCTACAAAAGCGAGTCCTACGCCCCAGATCGTACCCCCTGTCCTACCCCAAGGGAGAGTGAACAAATCCATAATTGGACCTTTGGTAGTGTTGGTTAGGCATTCAGCCATGCGCGACAAGCTGAAGTCATAAACGGCATGGTTCATGCACACAGCGTTATGCAGATAATAGGCGGGATCCCATGACAAACCATAGGGTGCGTAGCTGATGACTGTGGGGGCAGCGAGACCCAGAAAAGCAAAAAGACAAACCAAGTGAACTAGAATCGGTTTGCGCTCGAGCTTAGCGACGAGGGGTGCACCTACCGGATCGATCACGATCGAACGATCACTCATGTGGATATGGATACGGTACTAGAATTCGTCCCCGTCGTGAGGGAAGAAAGAGTCACATTTTGCTCAAGACCAATCCCAAAGTAGGGCCTCTGAGTAAGGTGCGGAAAGTCGTTGGTGAGCCGATCGAACAGAGTCCTAGCCTCAGAACTTACCTTGGCGGCACTTTCGTTGATGGTGTTCCCCGGATGCATGCGGTAGGAAGTGAGATAGCGCTGAACATAACAGCAGCGACCCAGCACCATAGCGCGCAACGCGAAATCCCAATCGTGTACGTAACGGAAGGCGGCAAATCCTCCGATGCGGGTATGAAGAGCCTTGGTAAAGATCATATTGCTGGTCGTCCCGAGAAAATTCTGATGGGCCAGGAGATCGAGCAGATTGCCACTCTCCGCCATTTTCTCCACATCGAAGCCCTGAGGGAAGTGTCTGAAGGGGTCGAATGGGCCACGCTTCGCACCGACTAGCTTACCTGCTTCGTCCATTATAAGGAGGTTTCCGCATACAAAGTCGCACTGTCGGAAGGAAGGATCCGCTAGGATCACTTCGAAACGGCCGTCAACAAATACGTCGTCCGAGTTCAGCACCGCTACCCAAGAGCACGTTGCGGCCTGGACGAGTTCATTCAAACGGTTGTGGGCACCGCGATTACCCTCACCTTTTTTCGTCAAATCGCGCACGCGTGTTGGATTTCGCGTTGAGAGATCGGCCAATATCTCCGCCGAACCATCGGCCGATCCATCGTCAAGAAGAATCACCTCGCGGACGAGCGGGGATCTCAATGCAGACGCAACAGCTTGCCTCACATAATTGGCATGGTTGTATACGGGTATAAGTACCGAGAAGCCCTCGCGGTTCGTCGTACTTGACCCAAAGATTTCCCGGTAAATCGAGGGATCCGCGGTTACTAGAGTGACCCGGTGTTTGTTTTGCTCGGCGGCCGTAGTGGCCGAATTCAGCGCCGTTCGGTTAAGTTCCAAGCTCGTGCGAGCCAGTTTGTCTGGCGGCGCGTAGCGCCGCGCCATGGTAATAAATTCAGCGGCTGCTGAGCTAAATCCGGAGCGAGTGGCATCTTCGGCCAGCTCCAACATGTTTTTGAATATCGCGGCATCTATGGCTTCCTGCGTGACCCCCAGGTCGCGTAATACACTCTCAGTAACACAATCGATGCCGGAGGTCGGGTCTGGAGATCCTTGCAGCCGAAGCCTGGCTGTGGTGCGAGCGCATAAGCAGGACAAAGCCTGCTGCCTCGCGTTCTTATAGGAGATGCTGCCCTCATGTCGTCGATAGCCAAGGAGAACTGTTTGGAGATTAGCGACGTCAAATTTCTCCATTATGCGCAGCCAGAGGTCGTAATCTTCAGCTGCCCGATAGGCCTTCCGGAATCCACCCACTTCCTGCAGGACGCTACGACGGAAGAATACGGTCGGGTGTGCTATGGCGTTTCCGTATCCACGAAGATCACGCCGAAGCTCCTCTGGTTGAGAAGGCAACGAAATTGTCTTGAACACTCGGGAGTCGGCGTCGATGAGCTCGAGGGCACCTCCGACCAAAGCGATACCGGGATTCGCCGTGAGGAAGTCCAGCTGCATTTCCAGGCGATATGGTTTGGCGACGTCGTCTTGATCCATCCGTGCAATGTACTTACCTCGCGCCACGGCAAAGCCGCTGTTGAGCGCTTCGATATATCCGCGGTTCTCCTGGTGGGTGACGATTCGGATTCGGGTGTCCTCAGATGCATAACGACCGAGCATTTCAGCGGTCTCATCCTTCGAACCATCATCCACGATGATGAATTCAAATTCCTTGAAGGTCTGTTCTCGAATGCTGTCAATCGCTTGATTTAGAAAACGTATGCCGTTATAAACCGGCATCACGACGCTGACGTGAGATTCTTCTGGCACAGAGGGCGCAACCTCAGCTTGTTTTTGTAACCGGCGATTAAGATGACTCACATGGGCTGGGACGAGATTAAAGCGCTCAGTTCACAGCCGAATCTCGTGCTCGATCTTCGGCTGCTGAGCAGACGATTCGATATTGTTAATCAAATGCCTGATGACGGTCCAGGCCAGCCGCAATCTCTCATCCCGCAAGCTTTCTACTCCCTGGATGAAATTCTCAAACTCCGACCACAAATGCGGCCGCTCATGAACCAGCATCGCTATATTGTCCATGTACAATTTGGGATGATTTCTAAACAACTGAGCGAAGCCGCGGACTTGAAGTTCGCGGCTCATTCTGGCGATCATAGAACCAGCTCGTTTCCTGTAAAAGAACAGGGTATCCGGTAAGCACAAAACCTCACAACCCAGTTCAATCAACGACAACCAGAAATCGAAATCCTCCCATCCCCCAAAAGGATTGTAACCGTTGACTTTCACCCAATCGGTCCTGCGAAAGAAGGCACTGCAAAAAATTTGGTTGCCCAACAGGATGTCCGGGAATCGGTACGGCGGCAAATTCCAAGGGCCAGATGCGTCTCCGAAAAGTTCTGCCTTGCAATAGACGATCCCAACTCTGTCATTGGCTTCCAAAATGGATACAGCTTTTTCCAGATAGCTCCCGCCGATTTTATCGTCTGCATCCAAGGGCAGTATGTATTTCCCAGTGCTCTCACTAACGCCACGGTTGCGTGCGCCGGCCAATCCCTGATTAACCGAGCGTATAAGGCTTGTCTTAGGCCGATCATAACTATCGAGTATTTCAATCGTCTCGGGGTCGGTCGACCCGTCAAAGACGATAATAATTTCAAAATCCTGGAACGATTGTGTCAAAACCGATTCCACTGCTTCATCCAGGTACTGCCCCTGGTTGTAACAGGGGACGACCACCGAAACCATCGATCGGCCCGTGCTGTGTCTAGCCGCCGTCCTTGTCAGGACGCGACTACCAGCGGGCGCAGTTGAGCGCAGGTTCCGAACCGTCGCGAGAACCGTGTCGTTAAACCTGAATTGAGGCGATAAGGACAATAACTTAATCCAGAAGCTCTGATCGTCCTGGCCTTCTGCGCCGGCGAAATCGGACCCTAATTTCTCCAAGAGAGTCCGCCTGAAGAGGGCGCAATGTATCGGAATAAAAAAACCTTTGTTCCAGCGCGATGTAAACTCCTCCTTAGCAAAGGCGCGGTCCTCAATCGTCGAGGGTTTAACCGCCCGGCGTTCAAGCCCGTCGGCACTAGATAGATCGTATTCCGAGACACAGACGTCCACTTTGGGATTGAGGCGGAACTCATTTATTTGGAAATCGATTTTTCCGGAGGCCAGCAGATCAGCGGGATCCAAGAATTGGACGAACTCTCCTTTAGCATATTCAATCCCAACATTCCTCGCGTTAGCTGGAGAAGCATTCCTTTGGTGGATGAAGGTGAAGCGGTATTGTTTCTTTAGTTCGTCCACCAACGCCGCAGAATCGAGTTCAGGCGAACCGTCATCTACGACGATGATCTCCATCGGTTGTGAACATGCAAGAAGACTCGATAAAAGTGCATCTTCTAGGAAGCTCCTCTGAGTGAAGCATGGAATAATTATACTGACGAGGGGCGCCGAATCATGATCACTGTCGAGCAACGGTCTTCCCGATAGCTGAAATTCGTGCCGCAAAACAGCGCGCAGTTCGAAATCCTCGCGTTTCTGAGGCTTGGCCGACGACGGCGCTGAGCGCCCAGAACCTGGGTCCGCGCCTTGGTCAATCCAGTGCACCAAGGGGTTCAATCCTTTCAACGCGACTTGAGGATGTTCTTCCAAGTACCAAGAAGTGTCGAAATACGGGTTTGGATCGCGTCCCTCAGCGATGCCAACTTTAACGTAATGAGCGAGGGGATTGAGCCGAGCCTGGGCCACATCTTCGTTTTGGTTCAAATAGTAGCTACTGTCGAAATGTGGATGGGGGTTCCGTCCTTCATACGCACCGTGGGCAAGATAGTGTAGCAAGGGATTGACACCGGCGCACGCGACATCCCGGTTCCTCGCGAGATAAAAAGAAGTGCTGAAGAGGGGATGGGGATCTCGTCCTTCGGTCCAGCCGCAATTCACAAAGTGTAGCAGGGGATCAACACCGGCGCGCGCAACGTCAGGGTTGCTCGCGAGATAAAAAGAAGTGCTGAAGAGGGGATGGGGATCTCGTCCTTCGGTCCAGCCGCAATTCACAAAGTGTAGCAGGGGATTAACGCCAGCGCGCGCAACGTCAGGGTTGCTCGCAAGATAAAAAGAAGTGCTGAAGAGGGGATGGGGATCTCGTCCTTCCTGACTACCCGCCAGCAGGTAGTGTACGAGGGGCTCGATTCTCGCTGCCCGAACATCGGCATAATTTTCAAGGTAGAACGTTCGGTCTAGAAGGCCGCTTCTGGCCAATTCCCTGGCCGATCTCAGTTTAACCAGCGGTTTAAGGGGCGACTGGCGGAATAAGATGGGAGGCAACATCCGTAAGCTGCTGATGAGAAGCCTTCCATTTCGATTCAGCTTAAGTGGCCAACTCGCAAGTTTCCATAACCTGGAATTGTGTAGGGACTCAAGATGCTTGAGGCCTGCGATCTGGCCCGACAAATTGATGATTTTCGTCTGCTGCTCGCCTAGTTGTGCTTGCTGCTCACTTAGTACTGCGTCCAGCCGAGCAATTCTAGCGTCCCGCCCAGCTAGCTCCTCGCCTAGCCGAGCAACGTGCCTCTGCGCGTTTTGAACTTCGTTTTGCGATTGCGAATACTTCGTCTGGACGGCCTCAAGGCGCGCGTCATAGTCCTGGCACAAAGACTTCACAAGCGTGTCTGATAAATCCGTGAGAAAGAAATGGCTCAGTCGTATGTTCTGAACTTCGATGGGGAACGGCCGCTTAGATGCCAAAGCGATAACGTACATTGGCGACCTACGCGTGGGTTCAACTCGTACAAGGCCTTCGTTAGACCTCTCGACAATGATTTCATTTGCCTTGGCCGAATTACCTTCTAAAGGCCACATAGCGGCGGTTGGATGAACTCGTTGCCCCATATACGCGGCGTGTGGGAAAAAGCTTTCAACCAGCTCTTTGAACTCGGAAACATAGAGCTCGCTAACGTGAAATGGGTTTCGATAGTGAGGATCGTCCGAGTAAGTTGCTTTGTTGGGTGTGGATACAATCAGCAGACCGTTATTCTTCAAGAGCCGTTTGATTTCGCCGAAAAGAGCTTGCTGATCGGCGATGTGCTCAATCATCTCGAAGCACACCACCAGGTCGAAGATTTGCTCGCCCGAAATCGGGATAGTCGCTGCGGAGGAACAAATGTATTTCACGTTCGATCGTTTGTATTTCTGACTAGCCCACTCCACTGCTTCGGAGCTGATATCAACACCGATAGCCTCCTCGGCAACCATTGCCATGATATCGGTGCCGTAACCCTCTCCAGAGCCGAGATCTAGAACCTTACGCCCTGCCGCGAATTGCTGAGCGAAATAGTAGCGCTGCAAATGCTCGTAATGATTTTGGGGGTACTGCAGATCCCAAGGTAAGAGGCGCTCGCCCGTATTTTCGAGCACAACAAATTCTCCCTTCGACTCTTTGCAATTTATCTTCGAGGGCCCCCGAAGCAAGATTCGCTCGGAATTCCGAGCTTCGCCATCATCAACGAGAAGCCCACGAATTGATTAGATGTCGTTAAATAGTATTAACCGTGTTGTCTTCGAACGCGACAGAATCGTAACACTCATAGGGGAGCGCATGATGGTAGAAGGGACTCGATGTTCAGACTCACTTCGGTTGCCGACGTACCTCCTCACTCTTTTAGCCCAATTGACCAGCTAAAAATAGACACAACCCCTAAAAGCCGCACGACAATAAACCACAGGATATTTCATCCTCTCGGTCCGCATCGCGCTCTCAAAATAATATTATATAGTTGGGGCTCATCGATTTCCATGTACTTATCCAGCGCCATCCGGCTTGGCGGTGAATTTACAGAAAAGCAAGATGGCGGAAGCAACTGTAGAGTACTATGTCTGGCCTTGCGAGCAGCTAGATAGGCTACGGGCTCATCTTCGGGAGAACACAATTGTGGGAGAACGTTACGCAAGCACGATGGCAATTCCAACCCGAGATCCAAAGAATTACACTGAAGAGGCACTTAAGAAATTACCGGGATGGTTCTATCAATTCAGATTCTCGAACGGCGCAACATCGGAGGTTGTCGACGAGCTAACAAGCGTAATTCATCAAACTCGTGCCGACCTAATCTTTCCCTTTCTAGACGACTTCTTTGGAGAGCGCTGGGACAAGATCCGGTGTCTGGATTTAGCTTGTCATCAGGGATGGTTTGCCACCCAAGTTGCACTCCGCGGGGCCACCAAGGTTCAAGGAATCGATATTCGGAATGAACACGTCGTGCGGGCGCTCGCAATTAGAGAGTTAGGTCACCTCGCCAATATGAATGTTAGCCAGCGAAATCTATATGCGGTCACGCCTGAAGATGACGGAACATACGAGCTAACGCTCTTCCTTGGGATCCTCTACCACTTGGATAATCCCTTAGAAGCTCTTCGCATTGTTCGCTCGGTTACAAAAAAACTGTGTGTCATTGAGACCCAAGTCGCGCGGTCCTCTCCCGAATTGCATTGCCTCTGGGGAAGCGGTTCGCCGCGGAAGGGGCCTGGGATAGCCGTTGTCCATTCGGACGAGACTCATGTCGCAGGATCTCGCAGTGTTGTGCTGGTGCCGACCCTGGACGCCCTATACCAAATCCTGTATGCAGTTGGCTTCCAACGGCTGTATTTGAGTATTCCCCGACCGGATATGTACGAACAGTTCGCGTGTTTTGATCGAGTTGTGGTCTTCGCCCAAACAGGCTGAGGCGACCAGTTGGAGGATTTTTGGCGATTCGTACGACGGCTTTTCTAAGACGGTGATGGCCAGAGCCCCACCTAGGGTATCGGTTGACACCTGCATTGACAAAGTTTAGAGCACCTTTGGCGGCGAGAATCTAATTTGAGAGGTGATCGTTGCCGATAACGGTTCCCACCGACGGATCGATTGGAACCGCCGAGTCGCGCGGGGTCAGAGTGGAGCAACGGGGTGTTACAGAGGTGTGCTGCAAGAGCGTCCGAACCCTCGGGTTCCCTTTATCATCATGGGCGACGCCTATGGTATCTTCGCTTTCACGCAGCTTCCCCATTCGTCGGAAAACTTAGGGACGGCAACGATATCGTGATGGCCAACCGCTTCCGCGGCGGAATCAAACCTCGGGCCATTCCGAAGGTGCCCAACTGAATCTTTTCTTCTGCCAGGCTAACTTGTCCAAGACGCTGCTGCACCGTTTATTGGCTCACCCCCTTACGGCGGGACTGGAGCTTGACGATCCGGCTACAACGGAAAGGCGCAGGCAAATTATTTTGTCGAAGCCTTTTCTGAAAGCGATCTATGACGAATGGTACAGCATGCTGGCTTCTCAATTGCCGGAGGGCAATGGAGCGGTATTGGAATTGGGCTCCGGCGCCGGCTATTGTGATCGCTTTATCCCGGGCCTAATTACCTCCGAGGTTTTTGCTTGCCCAACGGTGCAGCTCCTGCTCGACGCACAGCAAATACCTTTCGCCGATGGATCGCTCCGCGCGATCGTATTCACGGATGTCATGCACCACATGACCGACGTCCGTCGATTCTTTGCCGAAGCTTCTCGATGCCTCCGCAAGGGAGGGAAAGTTCTCATGATCGAGCCGTGGGTAACTGTCTGGTCCCGATTCGTTTATCAGCACCTTCATCATGAGCCGTTCTCTCCCGAGGCTTCAGATTGGTCATTCCAATCCACAGGATCGCTCTCTGGTGCGAATGGAGCACTTCCATGGATCGTATTTGTAAGAGACCGCAATAGATTTGAATCTGAGTTTCCCGAACTGGCGATCGAGCAGATTCGGCCCTTCTTACCGTTCCGTTATTTGGTGTCGGGCGGGGTCAGCATGCGCAGCTTGATGCCGAGCTTCACCCACTCGGCGTGGGCGCGTCTGGAGGCGATGCTCGAACCGCACATGTCCAGCTTGGCGATGTTTGCTTTTATCTCCTTATACAGGCGTTGAGGAGTTAGTGTAAGGCGACGGCGGGTTCGGTGGGCTTTTCTTTCGGTCAGCATCCCTTTTTCAAAGCATTCTGGCTTGCCACCAATTTTCCTGGGCCGACCAGGTTTCCTGGACCCATGGAAGGCATTCTATTCGGACCGGCTTCGAAGCGGACCGTATACAATCCAGTATTCGGGCCCCCTATGGAGATCGAGGAAACGTAATTTTCAATTCATTTCCAGATTTCCTGATCGGGAGGGCTGGCTGTGGCTTGGGTGTTTTCATCGGCCCACTGAGACCACCCGACTTATCGAGACTTGAAGCATTTCCGGACGGTACAGCATTCGTTTTCGGTCAAGGAAACGCCGCAATCAAATCGATTCTGGTATTTAGGGCGGAGCGCCTAAAATAAGGAAGTTTGAGCCCCACGCCGCATACTTATGACATACGTAGCTGTCTTTGAGATTACGCAGAAACCTTTTGCGTGGTGGTTTAGTGGTTTTGGCTTACTCTTCGTAGTCATAGGCATAGTTCTAGTTTTGGCCGGCAACAAGTGGCCATCGCAGAAACGAGCCAAGTTCACTGGCTACTTCATGCTGGTTTTTGCCTCGTTGTGGACCCTGACCGTGTTCACCTCGACGCTCGGGGAGTACAGGAGGTTGATGGAAGCTTACAAAACAGGAAACTACGCGGAGTTGGTCGTGTGACCTTTCGTTTGGCCTGTGTCGAGTCGACGAAGACACAGTTTACCGGGAACCGCCTACTCGTAGTATAAAAATTACCCTATCCTGATGCGGCTCGCGTCAAGCTGCTCCGACAACTCAGCGAGTGCGGGCTGTGGAGACAATACGTGCCGAAGATTATGGTGTATTCCTTCAAGTGGTTACCCACGACTCTTTTAATCTGTTCGATTTTGGGAGTTGGTTGTGCCACTCACAGTGGAAGTAATGGGAGTGGTGGGAGTGGAAGCAATGGGAGTGGCGGGAGCGGGATTGATCTTTCCACATCGATCGTCCACACTGGCAGTTTCGCTCCGGGAACAAACTCAGCGGTTTTTACGATCACCGTCAGCAATGTAGGCAGCGCGGCCACCCAGGCCGTTACGACTGTAACCGATAACTTCTCAAACGGGCTCTACTTCCTCGGGGGTGGCGGCGGAAGCTGGATCTGCAACGACACGATTCCTAGTCAAAGCGCTACCTGCACGAACTCGAGTCCAATCCTCGCCGGAGCGAGTTCCGAGTTATTCCTTCAAGTAGGAGTAGGTGCTGTTCCTCCCGGCACAGTTGCCAACACTGTTACCGTGTCTTCCGGAGGAAATACCTCCTCTGCGACGGACTCGGTGTTCCTCAACAGCTGTGGAAGCGCCATGGGCAGTGAAAACCTTCTACAGGGCCACTATGTTTTCATGGGCCAGGGCTTCGACGTCGCCGGCCCCGCGGCCTTGGTCGTCAGTTTCACGGCTGATGGGCACGGCAACATTACCGGTGGCGAGGCGGACCTGAATAACTCGTCTTTGCCCCAACACTTTTCTATTAACCCCACAGGAAGCTCTTACACCGTTGATTCAGTCAACAATACTTGCCTGCAATTGGCGTATTCGGGCGGCACGACCGGCAGCGCGTCGCTCCGCGTTACTGTCGGCGGCATCAGCAGCGGCATTGCTTCCAAGGGTTGGGGTATCGGATTGGACGGCAATTTTATTTCTGGCATCCTGCGCTCGCAGGATCCAACAGCGTTCTCGGTCAGCCAGCTCCAGGCCAACTTCGCCTTGGGCGCGGACGGCGTCGACTCGTCTGGCCGTCATGCAGCCTTGGCGGGCCTCTTTAACGCTGCCACGGGAGCTATTCAGTACGATCTGGACGAAGGAGGCCCACTGGGCGTTAACTGCAGTGGAAACGGTGTCATTACATCCGTTTCAAGCGCCGACGGACGTGGTCTTCTAACGCTCACACCAGGATGCGGATTTTCCACCTCAGCGCACGAAGCCATCTACGTTGTCAACGCCCATGAGTTTTTCTTCATTCAGATTGATCGATTCACCGGTGGTCTTCAGTTTGGGGGCGGGTCTCCTATTCTCAGTGGACGAGCCGTTGTCACGGGAAGTTCTTTTAGCCCTAGCGCACTCAATGGGAATTACATCCTCCACATGACGGGCCAGACGGGTGGAGCTGCACAAACGAGTCTCGCCTTGCTCACATTCACTCCGGGCGGCGCCAACTCTGGAACAGTGAGCGGAACCTTGTTCTCCTACACTGCAGCGGCCGGCGGCACGACCACCGCTATCACGAGCGCAAGCTATACGGTCGATCCTTCGTCAGGACGGGCGATATTTTCAGGAACCGGTATCGGAAGCTTGGTAGCTTACCTGGCTACGCCAACTGACGGCATATCGGCCTCTCTCGTTGGTGAGCCGGATGACGTTCTAGGCTTCCTGGAATTCCAGCCGGCGCAAACTTACTCCGCTGCTGTCATTGACGCGACAGACGTGTGGGGAACCGAAGACCCGGGAGATAGCACCGTAACTGAAGAGACGGGATATGAATCAACGGGCACACACGGATTCATCGGTACCCCCTTTTTCGCGACTGCACCAGGTCCCCTGGGCACTCCAACGGTTCCCATATTTACGGGGAAAGGCTTGGGAAAGAGCTTCTCCGTGAGTATTAATTCCGACGGCACCGGCACGATCACCGCTTTCATCGGTGGCTCCCCCAATGGAGTGGCGATTACGAACGGCACAAAGGTTTTCTTCATGGTGGAGGCGGCGTGTGGCTTTTCGGGCTGCATCTACCCCGCCAATGCGGCGGTTATCAATGTTTTGGAAAAGTAGACTCTGCCGAAGTCCTTCCATCCCCGCAGATACCCCTCCGACACGTGGTCGTGCAGGTAGAGATTCATGAGAAGCGGCGAGCCGCATCCATATCTTTTAGAGTGACGGACATGCCAAATGCATCAGGAAACTGCGCCATAACCTTCCTCCTTGGCTTGAGGATATCGAGCCATATTTTATACAAAATCGTCCCGTGCACGGCACACGGCCGTGGCCACTGAATCTCAAGTCCCGACAAACGGGATTCTCGGATACTGGCTTTTGCGGGTGGGCCACCTTCCGAGAACACGCTCAGCTTCCCGGCAAACTGTCTGAAAGCGTCGTGCGAACACGGACCCGACTTACACAAACTTTATTTTGCGCATAGCAAACAGCACCATACGCAATAGCAACCAGCCATGGCGCCAACGCTGGATATTCGTTTCGCCATACGTTCGGGCATAGTACCGGATGGGAAGTTCCACGATTCTCAGACTTAATTTTGCCGCCCCGAAAAGTAGATCAAAATCACCGAAGGGATCAAAATCTCCGAAATAAGAGCGCTGAGCGACGATTTGCTCGTAGTCTCGCCTGAAAAGCACTTTTGTTCCGCAGAGCGTGTCTTTAATTCTTTGGCCGAGTAACCAAGTGAACGCCGTGCTAAAGAACTTGTTGCCCAGAACGTTGAAGAACCTCATAGCCTCGCGTTCCATGGGGTACACGAGACGAGACCCGTTTATGAATTCACCCTTTCTCGCGCGTATCGCATCGTAGAACTTGGGCAAATCCTCAGGCGCGACGGTCAGGTCGGCATCGAGGATCATCAGAACGTCGCCCGAGGCCATGGCGAAGCCCTTGCGGACCGCATCTCCCTTGCCCCTTCCCTCTTGAACTGCCCACCTTATGTTTCTCTCCTGGCCGTAGACCTCCGCCACTCGTTTTATTTCTCCGAGTGTGCCGTCGGTGGAGTTTCCCTCGACGTATATAATCTCGAGCGAACTGCCAAATTCCGAGAGCCGCAGCATTGCCGGTTCAATATTTCCCTTTTCATTGCGGCATGGAATTACGACACTGACAGAAAAGTCTTTGGGCTCCTTGGGAATCGGCCGAGCGACATAATATTGGACAACACCAAAATGCCGCAGCAGCGGCATGTTAACGGCGTATTTATTCAAGAGGGTGGATAATATAGGTATGTACTTCGGTAGTAAGAGCTTGGTGCCCTTCTTAATAACCTCAAAGCCTGCCAAATACAACATGTTTTCGATGTCGGCTGACGAGAGCCAATTTTGAATGGGGACAGGGGCCTTCAGTTTCAAAGCCTGCGCCAACCGCAGCACGGGCTCCCAGAGGTAGTTGTATTGGGTGATAATCACTCGCGTCCGGTCGTGGCAGACGCTATTCAAATTCGAGAAAGCTCTTTCTACGTCGCTTAAATATCCGATGAGGTCTGACAAAACCACGTAATCGAAGAAACTGTCTACGGCAAGATTTTGGGCGTCATCGTGGCGCCAATTCAATTCAGGATATTTCGTGCGCGCAATTTGAACCATGCTATCGGAGGAGTCAATGCCCACACCCCGCGAGGGCTTGAGCGCAGCCAGCAGATCACCCGTTCCGCAACCGATCTCCAGAACCGACTGTCCTTCGGGCACGAGGAATCGTGCCAGGTCAATTAAGGATTGATGATAGAAGCCGTTGCGGCGTGCCCATTCGTCCTGAAAGGCTGCTTGAGTTTCAAAGTAATCGTGAGCGGCAGTGGTCATCTGGTGTTGGTGGCGTTCCTGTGGGCTAGGGAAGCTCGGTGGAAACTACGGTAGGCCGAGCACTCTTTGTGACATTCTCAGCAAAATCGCGGCACGCTCGCATCAAACCCTCTCGAAGGGACGTCTGTGGCGCCCATCCCAGTGCCGCTAATCGACTTGTGTCCAAGAGCTTCCGAGGCGTCCCGTCAGGCTTAGACAGATCGAAAACCAGCTGGCCCTTAAACCCCACAATATCCGCAATCAATTCCGCCAGTTCGCGAATGGTGATGTCCTTACCGCAACCGACGTTCACAATTGGGGGCATCGAGTCTTGCAAGACGATACCTTCCAAAGCGTTCTCAGGCAGATTCATAAGGAATACGCAAGCATCAGCGGCATCATCGCTATACAGAAACTCTCTGCGCGGAGTGCCTGAGCCCCAGACGATGACTTCCTTTGCTCCTTCCACTTTAGCTTCATACATCTTGCGCAATAACGCCGGCACTACATGGGAATCGTGAAGATCATATCGGTCTCCGGGTCCAAACAAATTGGTCGGCATTACTGCGAGAAATCGCGTGCCGAACTGTCGATTGTAAGCCCAACACATCTCAATGCCAGCAATCTTGGCCACTGAGTAGGGCCTGTTCGTAAATTCCAGTGGGCCCGTCAGCAGGTGTTCTTCTTTCATGGGTTGCGGAGCATGCTTTGGGTAAATACAGCTCGAGCCCAGGAAAAGGAGACGCCTGACACCGATGCCATGTGCTTCGTGGATTATATTGGTTTGGATCATCAAGTTCTGGCCAATAAATTCCGCGGGGTGCGTAGAATTGGCGAGGATTCCGCCTACCTTGGCTGCAGCAAGAAAAATATATTCAGGGCGTTCGCCTTGAAGGAGTTCTCGGACGGCTTGGCGTTCGGTGAGGTCCAGCTCGCTGTGAGTGCGGAGTATCAGGTTCGTATATCCGGAACCGACTAAGCCGCGATGGCCGGCGACATAGATTCGCGCAGTAAGTTCCATAGATTACTCGTGACGGTTATAAATCTGGTATCCGCTTTGGTGAACAAGTCTATCGCGCTCGGCAGCCTGCAAATCAGACGCTACCATCTCAGTGACGAGCTCACGGAATGTTACCTTTGGCCTCCACCCCAATTTCGCCTGCGCCTTGCTGGCATCCCCGACAAGAGCCTCTACTTCCGCAGGCCGGAAATAGCGCGGGTCTACGGCGACTACGCATTTGCCCCGAGTATCGAATGCCTTCTCCGCCAGGCCCTGACCGCGCCATGTCAGGCTGATCCCCATTTCCTCCGCAGCCGCGTTTACGAATTCTCGCACCGAGTATTGCCTGCCCGTCGCGATCACAAAGTCCTCTGGAGCGTCTTGCTGCAACATTAGCCATTGCATTTCGACGTAATCCTTGGCGTGACCCCAGTCGCGCTTGGCATCGAGATTCCCGAGATACACACAATCCTGCAAGCCAACCTTGACATTCGCCAGGCCGCGAGTAATTTTACGCGTAACAAAGGTCTCACCGCGAATGGGAGACTCATGATTAAACAGAATCCCGTTGCACGCGTACATTCCGTACGCTTCGCGGTAATTTACTGTGATCCAGAAGGCGTACAGCTTCGCAACCGAGTACGGGGAACGGGGATGGAAAGGCGTGGATTCGGACTGCGGGGTTTCGCTGACCAATCCGTACAACTCCGACGTGGAAGCCTGGTAGAAACGCACCGACTTCGTCATCCCCAAGACGCGGATGGCTTCGAGCAGCCGCAGCGCTCCCAAGGCGTCAACGTTGGCTGTGTACTCCGGGGATTCGAAAGAGACAGCGACGTGACTTTGCGCGGCGAGATTGTAGATTTCACCCGGCCGTGCTTCCTGAATCACACGAAGAAGATTATTGGTATCGGTCATATCACCGTAGTGCAGGAACAGGCGGCGGTTGGGGTCGTGAGGATCTTGATAAAGATGGTCAACGCGTGCCGTGTTGAAGGACGAGGCGCGCCGCTTGATTCCATGCACCTCGTAGCCCTTGCCTAAGAGGAACTCGGCAAGATAGGCGCCATCCTGCCCAGTGATTCCGGTAATTAATGCCTTTCTCATGATTCACCTTTTTGGTCCTAGCGGTTGAGTGGGATCGTCCGAGCATTGGGAAAAGAGTCCCCTTGTCTAGCCGTCCGACCTTAACTGTGCAGAACTGTTCGCTGCATTTGGTTCGCGCGAAGTATACCTCTGTCGTTCTCATCTTGAGACATCGTTCTCAGGTCATCCATGGCGCAAACCGAATCGCGGGGCGCCTGAGCTCCGCCCGCAAAGAGTGGTTTAGGGGGTAGAAAACCAAGGATGGACGCAAAGACGGGACGACACTAAATCCCGCGCACGTGAATGTGCGAGCGTTGGGAACGTCGGGGGTGGACCGAATCCTGGATCGACATTCCAAAGTCATCTTTGAAATAAATGGATTACACCTCCTGCCTGCCATGAGTTAGGCTGTCCAGGCGCCGTTAGGCCGTTGACCTCCCGCTGCAGAAGGAAAATGAGGCCGATGCGCGTAGTGAGCACCTTACAGGGCAGAGAACCCGAGGTGAGTTTTTTTCATGGGTAGATGGTTGGTAGAACAGCTTCGGACCTGCAAGCAGACTCTCTTACCTCAGGGGACTCTACAGCGGCGAGTATATGATTGGTGCCGGATTCGGCTTAGAGCCTCGCCCCGCAAAGCGGAACCGCTTCCTGAACAGAACAATGCTAGCCAGAATTCCGGTGCCCAACCCGTTAGATTTGATAATGGCTTGCCATTGCCTCCGGACGACCTCTGCATGCGCGTGGGAGGCACGAAAGGCGACGAATTTGTTTCTCAGGGCCGATTTTTACAGGCATGCCTCATTCGTTCTCTTTCAGGAGATTTCTCATGGTCCGGTAAGCGCGTTTTCGATTTTGGGTGTGGCGCGGGCAGGGTACTCAGACATTTTGCTCCTCAAGCGGCAGAAGCAGAATTCTGGGGCTCTGATATACACGAACCCAGCATCTCATGGCTCGCCCAGAATATGGGCCGGACCTTCCGCGTCATCCTGAACGATACGCACCCCAAGCTGCCCTTCCCTTCCAATCATTTCGATTTGATCTATTGCGTATCTGTGTTCACTCATCTTGAGCGTGGTTGGGACCGCTGGCTAGAGGAAATTAAGAGAATTCTCGCTCCCCAGGGCCAGTTCCTTTGCACGTTTCATAGCAGGGTCGCTTATGAATGGATAATGCACAAACGCTTTGACGAGAGATCAATTGGGATGGACGTCCATTTTAAGAACAGGGCTTGGGACTTGGGAGGACCTCAAGTCTTTCATTCAGATTGGTGGGTTCTCGAGAATTGGGGCAATATCTTACCCGTCAAAGCGGTTATTAGAGAGGGCTTGGTCAACTGGCAGAGCATTGCGGTGATGGAAAAGGCAGCGAGCTCTCGGGAAGATCAAGTCCGATTTTTGCAGCCATTCCCATATTCACCCCCCGATTCGAAATTCTGTGGTAAGTTGGATTACGATCCGCTTGTTCCCCGCTCCTGGTTCCATGAGCATGGATTGCTCTATGAGAAAGAGGCAGAAGTCCGGGGATGGTTTTCATCTGCCGCAGGGTCTGTTGAGGACCTCCGATTTTTTGTCGACGGCAGTGTGATTGAGCCCCGTGTACTCGAAAAAAGCTTTGGCCTCTTCGAACAGACAGCCCGCATCAATCTTTCCTTTAAAGCGATCTTGGACCTGAGTGCATCTTCGAAAGGCGTTCATCGCGGAAAAATAACGGCGACGGACAAAACGGGCAACAAACACTCGATAGAGTTCACGATCTTTAGAATTGAAGCCTCTCCCGAGAGATCGAGAATGTTTTCTGGTTAGCAGGGGAAATGACGGTAGTACCCCGAGACGGCCCGCTGGCCCGCTCTTATTTATGGAGCACAGAGCATTGACTCTTATTTATGGAGCACACAGCATTGAATGGACACGAACTAAAGAACAGCGACCTCATTGCCATTACAGGCGCCGGGGGTTTTATCGGCGGCAACCTCGTGAAGTACTTTCGCGATAAGGGATGCTCACGCATCCGCGCTGTCGACAAGAAACCGTTTAACGAATGGTATCTGCATATTCCCTCAGCGGAGAACCTTTGCCTGGACTGCAGTAATGAGGAAGCCTGCCAGCGTGTATGCGACGGCGCAACAGAAGTGTACAACCTCGCCGGCGATATGGGCGGGATGGGATTTATCGAGCGCTTCCGAGTCGAGTGTCTTCGCAGCATTCTCATCAATACTCACATGCTTGAAGCGGCGTACCGGGCCGGGGCCCGGCGCTACTTTTTCTCGTCTTCCGCCTGCGCTTATAACACCTTGCTTCAGCAGGATCCTGATGTGCGCGCGCTCAAAGAATCCGACGCCTACCCGGCGATGGCCGAGCGCGGCTACGGTTGGGAAAAGCTTATATCGGAGATTTTTTGCCAGGAGTACTGGGCTGAACGAGGGCTGAAAACCTTCATTGCGCGCTTTCACAACGTGTATGGACCTCACGGCACTTGGGACGGTGGACGTGAAAAGGCGCCGGCAGCAATCTGCAGAAAAATTATTGAGGCGATCGATACAGGCAGCGGCCAAATTGAAATTTGGGGCGACGGCACGCAGACTCGCAGTTTTATGTACATTGCCGATTGCGTGAAGGGCATCGATATGATCATGCACTGCGACGACTTAGTAGCGACGCCAATCAATCTAGGATCGTCTGAGCTTATTACGATTGACACGCTTGTGAGCATGGTTGAGGCAATCGCCGGGGTAAAACTGCGCCGAAAATATGATCTCAATGCGCCGTGCGGTGTGGCTGGCCGCAATAGCGACAATACCTTTATTAAGCAGGTCCTGAAATGGGAGCCCAACACCACGTTAGATAAAGGATTGCGAGAGACCTACCAATGGATCCAGGATCAATACTCTAAAGGCAAGCAAGGCCAGCTGACAACTACCTGACTAGAACTCACTTCGTTTGTAACAATGAGCAGCGAATTTCATGTTGCATGGACCCGACGATGGCAATTCCAACAAAGGGTAATTAAGTTCTCTTCCGCATCATGGCCCAAGTGACTTCTCGGAGTAATGTGGTGGAGCTCCAGCCCAACCGGCGAACCGCAAGATTGGCAGCGCCAGCCGTCTCGTTGCAAGACTGATCGATGCAACAAGGAATAGTCTTCTGGGTTAAGGCGGACTCGCGGGCGTTTACAAAGGTTCACGACTTTATTGTCACAGTCTCGAGGAAATCCTGTTGTTTTGAAGGAGAAAGAAGCCCGAACAACCGATGTAACGCAAGCTGTAGCGACTTGGGATCGTCGCTGTCCAGGTTCGCTCCTGCGAGAAAGTCCGCGCAGATCATCTCCAGGCAGTAGCCCCTCGATTTGTCGCTGCCCAACATCAGCGTTGCTGTCTCTAGGGCCTGCTCAATCACGGGTAATTGGCTCTTGTACACCTTGAAATACATGATCTCCCACGGCTCGGTCTCATGCCCGCTCAGGTGCTTCTCCACCTCTCGCTTGAACTCCTCCTTCCGTAGCTCGGTGGCTTTGTGCAACCAGGTTGCACAGTCAAACTGCTCCCGGTCTCTGCGCGCCACCTTCACGAGTTCCGTGGCTTTGCTCCATCCCACCATTTTGAGATCGGGTTTAGGAATCTTTGGCAGGTGTTCGTGTATAGCCATCAGGTAGTAAGCCTTGCGCCTTGATTCCGGGAACTTCCTCTCCAGGTACTCATCGAACGACTTGAGGTTATCGAGCCTCCAATACTGGCCAGCGCGTACTTCACACAGATAGCGGCCCAATTCCACGAATTGGGTATCTCGCTCCCGCTCTGAGCTCTTCTCCCAGGCCAGAATCTCATCGATCTTCGACAGCACGAGTGAGGCTCGTCTGGAGTTGAGCGTTGGCTCCACGAGAGGCCTTCCGTTAATCCACAAGCTCGTTAAGCCAATCAAGGTCACTGGCTCCAGGACGACGAACAAGCTTCGATTCAACAAGCTGCTGGTTACCGAGGCACAGCCCCAGTTGTGGGCAGCTGATGCAGCCGTTCTGCGGGAAGCGGATCCCGCTGTGCGGCAGGAACTCGCCGGCCTCGATATGACTGGCCGTTGCCTCGACCATACGACCGAACTCCTCCCTCTGTTGGTCCGTGATGGTGGTCTTGAGGTACTGAATCTCGGGGAAACGCTTCCTGACAAACGCAATCAGTGCCACGGCCGAGATTCCGCTCATCCAGGAGTAGCAGATCAGCTGAGGATCAAGAGCCAGTAGTCCGCTGGGTTCTTCGGGATACCGAGAGGTCGTGGTTTTCCATTCGAGTAAGCAACGATTGCCATCCAGTTTGCCAATACTGTCGATGTAGGCGACGAAATCGTTTCCGTTTGGAAGTGACCGCTCGAGCTTGATCTGTAAATTGCGGCTGGGGCTGGTGATCTCGATGCGGTCCTCCTGTGCCAGTCTCTCGAGGAGTTGAACGCCTTGGCGGAACATCCGTTCCCAGCTGTCTCCATGCGAATACTCGAGCTGCACTTCCTGGTATTTACCCCATTCTGTGAATAGCGCGGCAGCACTGTCCTCTCTGCGAAAGTAAGCCCCGAGGGCCTGCTCAAAGCAGCGGCCGAAGAGCAGCGTTGCCCGGCTGTCTTTTTCCTTCCAGCCCTCAAGGTATCGATAGCGATAGCTTCTCGGGCAGCGGAGGTACTGAGCGATCTGGGTATAGCTATAGGTCATGACCGGCTTCCCGGCTCGCTGCAGGTGCAAATTCTTCCCAATCTGCCGCGGGAGCAAATCCATCGAAATTCAGGAAGGAATGACCGTTCAACACGGTGTGTGAGACACGAACGATGCCTTGCAGACCGAGCAAAGCTTTTTCATCGAGTTCGTCTCGACCGAGCAGATCGGTGTTATAGCCAAAGTCCCGTAAGAACCAACTCAGCCGCCAGAGTGCTTTGGGTGTGCAGTAGATCCGTCCAGTCAGTGAATGGCCGTGGTGCTGTTTAGGCTCGAGAACTGCGAAGTGCAAGAGGTAAAAAGGTCTGGTGGGATGCCAGCGATAGAGCGCCCGATCCACACGGACGAGGAAAACACCTTCCAGCTCATCGGAGCCATTTCTACCTTCGCGATGCAGGCCGGGAATATGGCGTGTCATGAAGTTGGCTCTTGCGGTCTGGAATAGCTGTTGAGCTTGCACAGGAGGCCCGGGCGGTCCTTGGTGGCCCAGTCACTCAGGTTGGTAATGAAGGTTTCAATCTGCTCCCGGGTGGCATCCCGCAGGTTTGGAGTACCACAAGAATCTGCCGCATAAGCCTTGACCAGGTTGGCATCGAGCTGGTGCTGGCGGATAAGAAAGCAGAGACGATCACGCAGACTCGCGTTGCTTTTCTGATGACCGTTGGTATTCGCAGGGGGAGCGGATTTCTGCGGATTGGGTGGACTATAGGGCCTCGCTTCCCAACCAAGCTCCTCGACTGAGCAAAGGCCGATGCCATAAGCCTTCCGGAGCGCACGATTGACAGCGCGGGTCTCGGCTACCCGCATTTCGGCACCATGAACGAGAGGAGAGACATTGGAAGGGTCTGCGTCGCCGTAGCCGACGAAGCCATAGGAGCCGGGCCGTTTGTACAGAGTCGCCTTAAAAACCCAACGGTTTGCCACCGGATCACAAAATTCACGTACCTGCTCTACTTGAATTCCGGCGCACCGGCGGCGCTGTGCCAGACGTAAAAGCCCAGTGTGGGTCACGTACCAACCCCCGGCTAGGTACTGGCAGTCTCCTAAGGCTAAGGAGAATCCGAAAGTTCTCGTTAGGTAACGCAGCCGATCAATCGACGTATCGGCTGGCGGCCCCGGTTCCAACTGGCTCGCTCTCTCGATGTTCTGTCGTATTAGCTTCCTTACTCGATTTCTTCTGGCATATTTATCCATAATTGCCATCCTAGGTACCATTGTTCAACAATGGTACCCATACAGGGCAATAGAGTCAACAGAAAATTTGCGAACCCTCCATGACTACCGTAAAATGCGCGGCAACCTATGAAGAAAGACGACAGGATTGGTGTTCGAGTCGCAACAGAGCTAAAGAGAACGCTGATTCAAATCGCGAAAAAGGAAGGCCGAAGTCTCGCGCAGCTTTGCGAAATACTGTTAAGAGAAGGCGCCTCTCTGTATAAAGAGGAAGGGCCCAAGTATCTACAAAGGCTACTCTCCCGCCAGCACAAAGAAGACTCTTCAGTTTGAGGTTCGCAACAGCCGCGCCGTGACTTAGCCGGCCACAAGTCAGTAAATTTGCCCATCGCAGGCAAGAGTATTGTCGTTTTAGGCACATTCCGACGCCTGGTTTTCTGGAGAAGTACAAGAATACGCTTCAGACTTTATGGTAGATGGTGCGGTCGGGTTTCGGAGATACGCCACCTGATGAACACGCCGGAAAAACCAACCCACAAAGTCCCTGGTAACGGATCAGGCCAACCTAATTACAGCACAGACTATGTTCTCCCGTTGGAGTCACCACAGCGGAGCGGACAAAGCGCCTCACAACCTGCTGCACATTTGGAAACCATAATCGCCGATTTTGCCGAACTGAGCGACGGAACTTTACTGGAACTGGTTGAAGATCCAACCAAAGCGAAGCGAACGCTACTCGCCGTCTGGCAGAAACGCCAAGACCGAGCAATTCAATTTGTCACGGAATTCAGAGATGGCGACAAACTGTTCGTGCCTAGGGAGCGCCATACGCAGGTTCTAAAATCGATTCGCCTTCCAAACCATGCTGTTCCGTATCTCTCTGCGAAGACTCTTTGGGAGGGACTAGAGAAACTTATTTTGCAATGCATTGATGTGCGCGAGGAATACATTCCCCTCATTGCAGACTTCATCCTTAGCACGTGGTTTGTCGATCGATTCCAAGTTGCTCCTTACCTTTCGGTTGTTGGATTACCGCAATCGGGAAAGACGACCCTGCTGAAACTCTTAACATTGCTGTGTCGTCGACCTTTGCTCCTCGGCGACATTACAGAATCATCCCTTTATCACGCATGCTCGGATTTAATGCCAACAATCCTTATCGACGAAGGCGGCACAATCAAAAATAATCGGGCGTTACGACACCTATTACGTATTGGCACAACACGCGAAGCGGTTTGCGTGCGTGGTGATCAAGTCCTTCGTGCATACGGACCGAAGGTCGTTAGCTGGATAGAACCGCCGGATGATTTGGCATTGAACAGTCGGTTTATTCAGATTCCGATGTCGGAAACGACGCGAACCAATCTGCTGGAACTGAGTGATCCTAAGAGCGAGGAAGCAACCGACAGACTGCGAGCTCAGTTGCTTCAATATAGGCTCGAGAATTATCACAGGGTGTTGGTTGGCCAGGTCGAAGGTGATGAGGTACTGAGGCCGCGTACGAGGGATATTGTGCAAGTCCTCTCGGCTCCAACATTCCAAAATCCAACGCGATCAAAAGCACTGCTGAAGCTGCTCGCCTCTGGTGAAGCAGTTCCACAAGAGGCTTTGAATCCGGAACAGAACGCCGTCGTTCGTGCATTGTTCTCCCTTGTCCATCTTCGTGACAACTTCTATCGTCTTCAAACCGGGAAGCTGACCGAGGCCGTGAATCATTTCCTTAAGCTGGCAGGCGAGCATCTGCGGATGCAACCGCGGAAAGTAGGCGCCGTTCTAACATCGCTAGGTTTTTGCAATCGGACGCGCACGAACTCAGGATGGGTCGTCACACTGAACCGCAGTGATGTCGAAAGGATTCACCACCTAGCGGAATGCTACGGGATTCACAACGTAGACGATCCCAAACTGGTCGTCTGGCAGGAGAAGTGCGCCCTTTGTCGGGCAACGGCAGAAAAGAACAGCCGCTTAGCTCGAGAACTTCCGGAAGGAATGGTCCTGACCTC
>Ga0207047_1068_pt1 | contig 24827 bp, 17 predicted proteins | sample Alteio_BWMinCont_67_FD_153302 | JGI IMG/M metagenome (GOLD analysis project Ga0207047, IMG submission 153302) | Enriched cells from forest soil in Barre Woods Harvard Forest LTER site, Petersham, Massachusetts, United States -... | ecosystem: Environmental > Terrestrial > Soil > Temperate forest >...
TTCGATCTGCGCGGTCCCGAGCCCATTCCAAGGCGCGGTCGGGGTTTGATTCCCAGAAATAGATTCCCGATCCGAGCCAGTCATAGGTGTTTTCGCTTGGGCGGAAGGGTTCGTTCAGAAGTAGGCGTTCGCCCGTCTCCCGGTCGCAGCCGTGGTATCCAAGAACGAAGGATGTGGAAAGGCTATGCACCCTGCCTGTAGGGCTTGGCGAGCTCCCCGGAGGTGGTGACCATGCCGGCTTCTACCAGGAAGGCGAGGGCCTTTTCTTTGGAGGAAGTCAGATCGTTGCGGAGGTTCTGCATGGCTTCGACGGACTTCTTCAGTTCCTGTTCGCTCATTTCGATCCTCCTCTCGAACGAACTGCTATCGGATTTATTATAAACTGAATCGAAATCGCTGGGAGAACTTCCCGATCCCCGCGCCCGTTTCGGGAGTATCATGGCGATGATCGAGAACAAGGCCATTGTAAGCACATTGCGGGAGGAGACGGCGCCCGCCGCGCTCTCCAAGGTCGGAAAGATACTGGTGAGCGGAAGGCCGCAAAGACTCTGTGGCAGAAGTGTACCACCGAATCGCTCTTTGGGCCATTCTCGCCGTTCTAGGCGCTTTTAGAATCTGTAAGTTACAGAAAAATGGTGCGCAACGCGGGTTCGACTCCCGCCGCCTCCACCAACTAACTGCTTTAGAATATGCTACTTGCAGAACTTTTAGGATATGTGCGTTTATAGCGTGTGTGGCTTTCCTATGGAATGAGAATAGGAAGTAAAGTATTTAGTTTCAGTTAGATATAGAAATTTGGTCGAAAAACCCGCGCCGTTTGTCCCGCTCTATGGGACAGCCAGTTCGGGGTTCTCGTGAATATTGCCGATGATCTCCCAGATCGTTTCTTCTTGATCTACGCGCGGCAACCAACCTTGCCCTTCCCAACGCATCCGGGTGCTATGGGAAATCGTCATTGCTGCCACGTGATCTTTTCGGCATCTTCGGCGAGCGAAATTAACGCCGAGGCGCTCATCTACCAGCAGGCGCGATTTTAGGCTTCGGGCGTATCACCGCCATTCCGGACATTACCCGTTTTTGGTCGCGTTGGGAAAGGCTCGGACTATCCGGATCTTCTCCTCACTCTTTGAAATTTCCGCTTCAACTGAGCACACTCTCCGACCGGGGTGCGAGAGTCCAAATCCCGCTTTCTGGGATTCACAGAATCAGGAAGTTGAGCGTTTTCAATACTGTTGCCGGGTTCGACTCCAACCTAGGGTAGCTCCGCCGTGGTGACAGGCGATCCGATCAAAAGTGGCAGAACCTTCGCGTCATTGGGGAGTAACGCATTCAGTGAGACAGGCTTTCGCCATGGTCCTCGAACTTTGCTTATTGAAGGGATAGGAATTTCCTATGCGTCCCGGCGATCTGAACTGGGCTGCATAGAATCCAGCCATGGTCGCGCATTCTGTCACTGTCCGTGGTCCTGGTCATGCTGTCTGTGTCCGTGATCGTCGCACTCCATTGATTCTTGCGGCCCCGTGAGGAGTTCCCGATGGCTCCAATTCATATCTTTGACGCAACTTCTGGAGAGAATTCACAGGCCGCGGCAGCTTCGCCATGTCCTGTGCCCCGCCTGCTCCGAAAGACTATGGGAATGGCAATCCCAATGCGCGGTATAACCCTCCGGGAGCGCGCAACACTGACTCTTGCCTGCTGCTGAAACCTGCGGGCGAAGTGGTGCATGACTACTCGACAAAGGGACCGGCTCCGGGCGATATTGTATTTCGCTGGATCCATGGATCGGTGTGCGCGGCAAAGAACACCGATCCTCGAATTCAGGTGGTGGCCTATAACGAGGATACGTACATTCTGCGCGAGAATCCGTGCGTGAACTGGGAGGCTCCGTTTACCTATCTGCTCTTCGGCAATCATGGAGCTCTGCTGATCGACACCGGGGCTACACCTGAGGCCAGTTACTATCCGTTGCGCGTCACCGTGGACGAGATTGTAAGTCGTTGGTGTGGGATTCGCAGGAAGAAGAGCGTGCCGCTGACGGTTGTGCTGACTTCAGGTGAAGATGTTGCGCAGAACCAGGGAATTGGGCAGTTCGCCGACCGTGCACAGACCGGCCTCACCCCGCTAGAACTCGGCGCGCATGGAGTTTCACGGACTAAGCAGTTCATGGAAGCAGGGATTGGGGCGAATCGACCTCGGGGGTCGCGTCGTAGAGGTGATTCCTACGCCGGGAACGCACAAGGACGGAATGAGTTTCTACGACGCGTATACCTGTCTTCTTTTCTCGGGCGACTTGCTCTATGCGGGTCGGGTGCAGATTGCCAACGACCGGGACTACGTTGCCTCGCTCGAACGCCTGCAGCAATGGAAGCAGAACCATCCCGTGAAGTGGATAATGGGCGGGCACGTTGAGATGATGTTTGTTCCCGGCAGAGCGTATCCACGATTTTCAACCAACAGGCCATTCGAGCATGTGCTGCAGCTGGAAGCAGAGACGATCGATGAAGCTCGGGAACATGCGCGAGTGGTCGTGGACAAACCAGCCGTGGTGTTCCTCACGGATTTCATTCTCCTCAACCGGGTGAGCCCGGATGAGAAGGTTTATCAGAGTGCTCCCGATCTGCCACAGATTCCGGTTCCGTACTGGATCAGCTTGCAGTAAGAAAGGGGATGTGTGCCCATGGACCTGAAATCGTTGGATCGCAGAACATTTCTTTCTTTGCCGGTTGTGTCTGTGGTACTTCCCGCTGTTGCCGCTGCGATGGCTCACGAGGCGGAGGCGATGAGTGTGCCTGCCGCACCCGCCGTGGAGAACGGAGCGATCAACTTCAAGGCCGGCGTGCCGGCGCCGGGAAGCTTTCCGGAAAGGTGGATCTGCGGGTCGTCGTCGTGCATGGACAATCACGATCCCCCGATCCAGGTGAACTGGTACAACGAACACACAGTATTCATGCGGCAGAATAAAGCGTATAGCTTCGAGGCACCGTTCATGCACCTCTACTTTGGGAATGAGCGGATTCTGATGATTGACCAGGGATACACTCAGCTGAGAACCGACTGGCCATTGCGCGATGTTGTGGATGGCTGCATTGCCGAGTGGTGCGCAAAGCATGAGCACAAGGTCGAGGACATGGAACTGCTGCTTGCATTCACCCACCTGCACGATGACCACTACGTAGGCATCAACCAGTTCCATGACCGGCCAAATACACGGTACATGGGGCAGACGCATGAGGAGATGATCGGGTTCTGGGGCATGACGAACTATCCCGAGGAGCGAGTAACTCTGGACCTTGGCGGCCGCGACATCCTGATATGGGGAAATCCAGGGCATGTATTCTCCGAGTTTGCTTACTATCACTGCTGTCCGGTAAAAGTCGCCGGGTAGTTTTGTAAGCTTATGTAGATTAAGTATTTACGCTCGGTTTTTGCTTGCCGCGATTTGAACCACAGACTGCCAGTCAAAATTGAAGGATGAACGAAGGCAAGAGCATCTTCTCTCAGTTGATTGGTTTTCTACCCGATCGCGAATTCCGTCGTTGTGTAGCCCGCTATGATGGCGACCGATATGCCAAGAAGCTCTCTTGCTGGCAGCAGTTTCTGATCATGGCTTTCGCGCAGTTGACTTATCGCGAAAGCCTGCGCGACATCGAAGCTTGTCTGGGCGCGGTTGGCCCCAAGCTGTATCACATGGGCTTCGGTCTTGCCGTGGCGCGTTCCACACTGGCCGACGCCAACGAAACCCGCGACTGGCGCATCTTTGCTGACTTTGCTCACGTGTTGATCCGCACAGCGATCAAGCTTTACGCCAACGATTCGACAGGCATTGGCCAAGTGCGCGATCTGTACGCGTTGGACTCGACGACCATTGACTTATGTCTGGCCCTGTTTCCCTGGGCCAAATTTCGCAAGCACAAAGCCGCGGTCAAGATGCACACGCTGCTCGACCTGCGCGGCTCGATCCCCACCTTCATCCGCATCACTGACGGCAAGGTGCATGACGTCAACATTCTGGATGAAATCGCCGTCGAAGCCGGTGCGTTCTATGTAATGGATCGCGGCTATATCGACTTCGAGCGTCCTTATCGCTTCACGCTTTCGTCGGCCTTCTTCGTCGTGCGCACCAAGGCCAACATTCTGCTTCAACGGCGTTATTCGCGTCCGGTAGACAAGAGCACCGGCCTGCGTAGTGACCACACCGTCATTCTGACTTCGCTCGGTTCAGCCCCGTGTACCCAGATCCGCTGCGACGGGTCACCTATTGCGATCCGGATACAGGCAAGCGGCTGAAGTTCTTGACCAACAACTTCACGCTTGCGCCGCTAGTCATCGCAGAAGCTTACAAGAAGCGCTGGGCGGTTGAGCTGTTCTTTCGCTGGGTCAAGATGCACTTACGCATCAAAGCCTTCTACGGCACCAGCGAGAACGCCGTGAAGACCCAAATCTGGATCGCCGTTTCGGTCTATGTGCTGGTGGCCATCGTTCGCAAGCGCCTCGATCTGGAGGCTAGCCTCTACCAGATTCTACAGATTTTGAGTCTTACCCTCTTTGAGAAAACCCCCATTTTACAGGCACTTCAGAAAGATCACTCTCAAGATGAGTTATACGCGGCGCCAAACCAGTTGATTCTGTTCGACTTTTAACCGGACAGCAGTGGCTTACTATGACACCTACACACAGATTCTCCATACTGGGGATATGTTCTATCGCGGCAGATGTTATATCAGTTTCTGGGGTAAGTGGTTCACCAGCATGAAGCGTCTGATGGCATTTCTGGAGGATCATCCGGTGACGCATGTCGTCGGGTGCCATGTGGAGATCAGCCGCACTGGCCAGGACTATCCCTATGGCATTACCTGTCAGCCCGATGAAGCGCCGATGCACATGCCGGTGGAAGTGTTGAAGCACGCCTATGAAGTGGCGAAGACGATCACCAAGCCCGGGATCTATTTCACCGGCTCCGTGTTTCTGTGCAACGAAACACGGGATGCAACGACAATTGACAGAATTGCCTATGCGTATGACTAAGGCTTATTCGGAAAGCGGATCTGTATATTGTCGAGACCCAGGTCTTTGACCGAGCCACAACCTTACTATTTCACGGGCTGATCCCACTTGTTCTTCAATTGCTCGGCCTGGGTCTGCTTGTAGATCTCCTCCATCTTGGGGCCGAGACCCTGCTCCTTCGGATCGAGGGGCCATATGGTGAAGTCGCGCGTCGCAAGGCGGCGGGGAACTCCGTGCATCGACTTCAACCCATCTTCGAGTTCAAGAAGAGTGCCGAAGGTGAGCTCGAGGGGATGCTCGTTGGGGTGGTAGATTGAGCCGATGGGGAAATCAAGGAACGGAGTGCGGGTCTGCTCGATGTGATTGCCGAGAATGTGGGCCACGGGCTTGCCCTCGAGGAAGGCGATGAGCCGCTCGGTGCTGGCCTGATAATTGGGGAAATCGGGAATATAAAGACGGCCGGGGTAAAGATTGTCGCCGGTGAGCACGATACCTGTCTTCCGATCGTAGAGCGCGATGGCGTACTTATCATGGCCGGGGATCGGAACGATGTTGAGCACGCGGTCGCCCAGGTCTACCCGACCTATGCCAGTGGGCCAGGAATCGATGGCGAAGAACTTCGACGCGGCGTCTACGGTGGGCGCTACGAATTCGATCGGGATGGCGGGATCGTGGAGTGCCTGAACGGCTACGTCGCCGAAAGTGTGGTCGCCGTGCGAATGAGAGTGAGTAACGATGATTGGAATGCTGTCGCGGTGATTGCGCTCAAGCCAGTCATGGACCACGTGATGCAATTCAGGCACAAAGTTGCCGTTGCGCGATCCCGTGTCCCATAACAGGCCCCGGTCTTTACCGAAGATCAGGTAGAGAAACGGCATCTCCGCGTCAGTGCAGCCCGACTGGCGCAGGATGATGAAGTCGGGGTTGTACTCGTGGACCTGCCACTCCGGGATCTCCAGGCACTTGGGTCCGCCTGTGGTCCACTTGGCGGGGAGGACGCCACGCTCCAGATCGCCGCCATCGGGGTTGGAAAACTGCGCGTGGGCCGCTGGGGCAAGGGCGAAGAGAATCAAAAGGAGCGGTAGAGAGCGCTTCATGCTGGCCCTTCTTTTTTCGGCCTTTAAGGTGAATTCGGATTGCCCGTGGAAGTTCAGGGGGTGTTGTTTGGGTGCGCTGCTCCCAGGGTCTGGAAGCGGTGGGGTGAATTCATTTTTGCGTCAAGCGATCAGGTCGTGAACTACGTTTCCGTAGAGATCAGTCAATCGATAGTCACGACCACTGTAGTGGTAGGTTAGCTTGGTGTGGTCGATACCGAGCCGATACAGGATAGTCGCGTGAATGTCATGGACGTGGACCGGGTTCTCAATCGCCTTCCACCCGAAGTCGTCAGTGGCGCCATACGTGAATCCGCGCTTAAAGCCTCCACCGGCGAGCCACATGGTAAAGCCGTGCGGATTATGGTCTCGGCCGTTGTGGGTCTGGCCGCCCATGAATCCGCTGCCCACTTCGACCACAGGAGTGCGTCCGAATTCCGAACCGGCTACTATGATGGTTTCGTCGAAGAGGCCGCGCGCTTTCAAATCCTTGATGAGCGCGGCGAAAGGCTGGTCGGAGTCGCCGCCGGTCTTGCGGTGCAACTCAATGTCGAAGTGGTGATCCCATGGGTCGCCTTTGGCGTAGTAGACCTGCACCATGCGCACCCCCTTTTCAATCAGCCGCGCTGCGGTGAGGCAACCGCGCGCGGTACTGCCCTCGCCGTACATCTTCAACACCGCGGCCGATTCCTTGCGAACATCGAAGACGTCGGGAGCTTCCGTCTGCATTCGGAATGCAGTCTCCATTGCACCGATGGTGCCCTCGAGCTGAGGGTCGTGCGCGCCCCCCGCCGCGGAGGCCATATTAAGTTGGTCAAGCTGCTTGACCAGGTCGAGTTCCTTGCGCTGCTGGGTCAAGTCAAATTGCTCGTTATGGATATTGGCAATCAGCTTCTGCGGATCGAATTCCGATTTGGATACCGCGTCGGAGACGTAGGTTCCCTGGTGCATGGGCGGCAGAAACGCAGGCGACCACAGCGGCGGTCCGACGGTGGTAGGCACTTCAGGGCAAAGAACCACGAAGCCGGGAAGATTCTTGTTCATGCTGCCTAGGCCATAAGTGAGCCAAGATCCCATTGAAGGGCGGCCGGCAAAATTTGCGCCCGTGTTCATCATTTCGAGCGCCGGCTCATGATTGGGGATCTCTGTAAATACCGAGCGCACGAAGCACATATCGTCAACGCACTCGCCCAGGTTGGGAAAGATCTCGCTAACCTCGATACCGCTCTTTCCATATTTCTTGAATTGGAAAGGCGACTTCATCAGGTTGCCGGTTTTGCGTTCGTGCTGCAGGTCGCCGCCCGGCATTGGTTGGCCGTGGTATTTTTCAAGCATCGGCTTGTAGTCGAAACTGTCGATCTGCGACATGCCGCCATTCATAAAGAGGAAGATGACGTGCTTGGCCTTCGGCTTGTCGGTAATCATCCAAGAGGCTCGGTCGGTTGCGCTCTCGGCGCGAGCCAGCGACTCGCCCACCAGACTAGCGAGGCTCAGGTAGCCAAAGCCGCAGCCCATTGTCCTGAGTGCCTGGCGCCGTGTGAGCGGGCGGTGTGTCGGGGTGTGCAACATTCTTATCTCCTCTTTAGGCCGGCGTACGCGCCGGCATTTGCTTGTCAGTTCACAAACTGGAATTCGTTTGAACTGAGCAGCGCGCGCGCATACTCATCCCAAGCCGTGACCGGTTCACCATTGACGATATAACCCGGCTTTTCAGGAGTTGTACTCAAAAACTTCAGGCCCAGTTGCAGTTCATCCGCAGTGGGCTTGCGTTGAAACAGGTACTCGTAAGTCTTGATGATACGCGCCTCGTCGGTCGATTCACTGTGGACACGTTCGGCCAGGACGCCTGCCTGCTTGTATACGAACGGGTTGTTCATGAAATAGAGCTGCTGGAGCGGCACGTTGCTGGAGAAGCGTTGTTCGGCGGTGAAGCTCGGATTGGGGAAATCGAAGACCATCAGGTAATTATTGAGGCGGTAGCGGCTGACTTTGCAGTAGACCGCGCGGCGCAGATTCTCCGGTGTGAAATCCTTTGAGGGGCCCCCGATCTCTTTCAGGTCCAGATCGCCGGCCGCGAACAGCATTCCGTCGCGCAACTCCTCGGCATCGAGGCGCTGGCGGTTGAAGTGCGAGTGGAGCCGGTTGGCCGCATCCTTGTCATGCGCTTCTGGTGATTCCTCGGTGCTGGTGCGATAGACCGCGGAGAGCATGATCTCGCGTTGCAGCCACTTGATGGAGCGGCCATGGCTCACAAATTCCGACGCGAGATACTCAAGCAGATCAGGGTTCGAAGGCTTGTCACCCATGACGCCGAAGTTGTCGGGCGTGTTGACGATGCCGGTTCCGAAGTGCCATTCCCACACGCGATTCACGATGACGCGCGCCGCCAGCGGATGGTTGACAATGTCGTTGGCAAACTGGAGCCGGCCGCTGCCCTCGGAGTAGGGCTGCTTGTCCGGCGGGCTGAGCACTGTGATAAAACCACGCGGCACTACCGGGCCCATGGAATGCGGATTGCCTCGGATGTTCAACTTCACGTCTTCGATTTTTGGCTTGTCGTCCATACCGTTGACGTAGGGGTAAGTCGCGTCCTTGAGTTCCTTGTCGAGAGCTTCGACCTGCTTCTTCTGGGCTTCGATGTAGACCTGAAATTGCGGACCCACACGGCGCGTGAGGCCCCATCCGGTAAAGACCAGCACGCCGGGCTTGAACTTCTCTTCCTGCTCTCCGGAAAGGGCGATGAACAGATCCTGATAAAGTTTGGCCTCGTCGGCGGGCAGGGCTTTCAGCTCCAGCTCGCAGCCCGGACAGAACTGGTCGAAGGTTTCAAACTCGCTCGGCTTGGCGTCCAGAAGGCGGTGCTTAGGCACGTCGCTTTTCGCCTTGATGACGTCGTTTTGCTCCTCGATTTCCGCCTGGGCGGCGCGCACCCGCAGCACCACCCTTTGAAATGCGTCGCCCAGAACCTTAGCGTCAGCTTCGGTCATTTCCGGCGAGGCGGTCATCGCTTTCCAGTCATTCAGGTAGGGGAAAGCGTGCTCTTTGGGAAGATAGTCGACCCACCGCTGCAGGACTTCGGGGTCGAGGTGATCGCTGGACGAAACCTCTTCGACGGTTTTCTTCGGCTTTCCCAGGACCTTCCATGCGGCGGTCAGGTAATCCGATGTCTGGATGGCGAGTGCGCCGGATAATTGCTTGCTGAGGTCGCTGGTGTAGTCCGTCAGCTCGGCGTGCAGCTTGGCGTCTTCGAGATTCTTTTTGTCGTACGCGGCGGTGGCTGCCACCGACGCCACCGGATACTCCTTGTATGTGGAGTTGGCGAAGATGCCGACAATCTTGTAGTAGTCGGTCTGCGCGATGGGATCGTACTTGTGGTTATGGCAGCGGGCGCAGCCTACAGTAAGACCCAGCATTCCGCGCGTGACGGCATCCACGCGCTCATTCCGCTCGTCCGCGCGGCCCTGAATCGGTTCGGCCTGGTCCCATACCCACGGGCCTGCGCCCAGATAGGTTGTCGCGGTCAGGTTGGCGTGGCGCTCATCTGGCGATTTGAAGGGCAGTTTATCGCCAGCCAGTTGCATCACCGCAAATCGGTCGAAGGGGATATCGTCATTGAAGGCCTTGATCACCCAGTCACGATAGCGGTAGGCGCCGTTGAAGGGCATGTATCCGCGGGCTTTGGGATCGAGGCCGCGCACATCATCTTCAGAGTAGCGCGCAACGTCAAGCCAGTGGCGGCCCCAGCGCTCGCCGTAGCGCGGTGAGGCCAGCAGGCGATCGACCACCTTCTCCCATGCATGGGGCGACTTGTCGCTGACGAAGGCCTGTACTTCATCGTTGTTGGGCGGAAGTCCAGTGAGGTCGTAAGTTGCTCTGCGAATCAACGAGGTGCGATCAGCAGGCGCGGCGGGTTGAAGCCCGGCATTATGGAGGCCGGCGAGTATGAAGCGATCGATCGGCGTTTGCGGCCAATGTGCGTAGCGCGCGTCCTCGATGGCCGGTGGGGTGACGGTCTTCAGCGGCTGGAATGACCAGAACTCGCGCTGCTTTTCGGTAATCACGCCAGTGGACGCGGTAGTTGAAGTGATTGGCGCCGAAGCTGTGGCGGGCCACTTCGCACCCGCCTTTACCCACTCCAGCAGGGTGGCCACTTCGTCGGGTTTCAGCTTTCCGCCCTTAGGCATCTTCAGATCGCCGGTCTGCTGCACGGCCTGAATGAGCAGGCTCTTGTCAGGATTGCCGGGCACAACCACCGGACCGTCCTTACCCCCCTTTTCAAAGGCGGCTTTCGAATCTAGGCGCAGACTTCCCTTGGCAGTCTCGTCGTGGCAGTCGTAGCAACTGTTGGCAAGAATGGGCCGCACCTTATTCTCGAAAAAATCCGCGTCTAATTTCACAGGTACCGCCTGCGAATTTGCGCTGGTCGAAGTTGAGTTGGTTGGCGCGGCCGGCGCCGCGGCGGCTGGCTGCGGCATTGCCGGGTCGGCGCCTACGGCCCCCGCCTTTACCCAGGCCTCCAGATCAGCGACTTCCGCATCGCCGAGCGGCCGCTTGGGCGGCATTTTCAAATCGCCCGTCCGCCGAATGGCTTTGATCAACATGCTGGTGGCAGGATCGCCGGGAACAATCACCGCGCCGTCTTCACCGCCTTTCATGATGGCCGCGTACGAATCGAGCCTCAGGCCACCCTTCGCCGTCTCATCGTGGCAGGAGAGGCAATTATTGTTCAGGATATCGGTCACCCTGCTCTCATAGAATTTGGGCGAAGAGGGTGGCGGCGCATCCGCGGATACGGCAACTCTTCCGGTGCCGACGAAAGCCACGCCCAGCGCCGCTGCACAAGCGCTTCCCATCAGAACGATATGTTTCATGCCAGCGAACTACCCTCTTCGACCGTCAGGTCTGTTTCCGCCACGTCTGTGTGCAGACTCGAACATTTATGAGCGAGTTTCTTCACGTGCTCAAGCAAATCCTGAAACTCAAGACTCTTCACCCGCATGGACAATGGCAACGGCGAAGGAGGAATCTGCATATCGAGCACCAGATTGGTTTCCCCGGTGTAGTCTTCATGATGCCGGCGCAACAGTATGAGCCGCGTGCCCAGGAGCAGCGCTTCCGACGTGTTGTGCGTAACAAAAACCACGGTTGGTTTTGACTCCTGCCAGACACCCAGCAATTGTTCCTGCAGACTTACCCTGGTTGACGGATCGAGCGCGCTGAACGCCTCATCCAGCAGCAAGACCGGCGGATGCATCAAGAGCGCCTGCGCGATAGCAACCCGCTGCTGCATGCCGCCGGAAAGCTGGTGCGGATATTTGTTCATATCCTGCGGGCGCAGACCCATGCGCACCAGGTATGCCTGCGCCTCCGCGTGCAGCTTTCGGCGGTAGGCAAAGAACGAAGGACGGAACCGCGCCAGGAACCGGCTTTTGGCGTTCTCTGGTCCATACATTACATTGCCCAGCACAGTGCGATCGGGAAACAAAGAATACTTTTGCGGCACATAACCGCAACGAGCGTCGATGGACCTAACCGGCTTGCCATCCACCTCAATGGCGCCGCCGGTGGGAAACTCCTGGCCCAGAATCAGGCGCAGCAGCGTGCTCTTTCCGCAACCGGTCTCCCCCAGAATGACGACGAATTCGCCGGCCGCAACCTTCAGATTCAACTTGGATAGGACCGTCTTGCTGCCCTCTTTGCCTGCGGAATAGGAGACCGAAACATCGCGCAGCACAATCTCTGTACGCCGCGGCGCGACAGAGGGGGCGGGCGTCTCGACGACTCTCAGTGCGGCTGATACCACGGGTGCAGTCTCCTGTTGATAAAGCGAAGCAGTGCGTCCAGCGAAAACAGCAGTAGCGCCACCCAGAGGAGATAGGGAATGATGATGTCCATCCCCATGTGGCGGCGCATGATGGCGATCCGATAGGCCAGGCCGTCGGTCGAGGCGATCATTTCGCCTGCAAACAGAAACAGCGCCAGCGGCTTCAGGTTGAGCCTTACGCTGTTGATCAGCTGCGGCATTACCTGCTTGAGAACAATCCTGTAAGCAACGTCGATGTTTGTCGACTTCAGCGTGAAGGCCTTCACAACCTGTTCTTTGGGCACGCCTCCCGCGATGTTGTATGTGTCCAGCATCAGCGTTGGCGCAACGCCGATGACCATCAGCATAATCTTGGACCACTCGTCGATGCCGAAAACAATGAACAGAATCGGCAATAGCGATAATGCTACGATCTTATCGAAAAACAGCACAAAACGTAGGAAGAAAGCACCAACATAAGGAAAAACAGCCATGTGCAGGCCAATTAGCATCGCCGGTGCCAGGAGCAGCAGTGCGATGAAGAACCGGCGCGCGCTGGACGCCGTGTCCTTCCAGATCATGCTGTGGCGCACTTGCTGAAATAACGTTGCGCCGGGGGCGAGCGCGTCGTCCTCCTCGGCAGGCTCAAGCACGGACGCTTTCAGGCCGTGAACCATTTGGGCGGTGGAAGGGATGACTCGATCTTCTGGGTTCTCACGATGGCGGATTATGGAGAAATGCGCATACAGTGCAATCCCGGCCACAAACAATATCCAGGAAAGGAAATGCGTCCAGAGACGCGCGGGGCGCACTTGGATTCCGGCCAGGTCCGAAAGGCGAAACGGCTGCGCCATTTCTACAACTTCCCCTGTGCGGCGAGCTGCATGTAGGTCGCGTCCACCCGCAGCCGCACCCTGTCCTTCTTGCCCTGAATAGCGCCATCGGGATAAAGGATGGCAACGTCGTCGACAGATTGAACGTTCTGGCCCAGCAGCGCGTGCCGGAAACAGAACTGCCGCACGAGATCCATCTTTTGCTTCAGCTCGTTGCTTTGGGCAAATTGGGCCGCGGATTGCGGAGCGGAATAAAGGTAGGTGGTGCGCAACTGCTCCTTGTACGAAGTTACGCTGTCGCCTGATGCGGCCGCGCTGCCGCTGATGGCTTGGGCGTTGGCCGCCGCAAGCTGGGCCACTGTCTCATACCAGGCGCCTGAAATCGCCTTGGCAAAGTTGAGTCCCGAGCCGTCTGGGCGCTTGAGCACTTCAGTGCGGACCACCAGGAGATCGAGAATCTCCTCGGGAATATGGGAGGAGTCGAAGAGTGATCTTACGCCGCGATCCTGATCAACGATCTCAGAGACAAGCGGTTTCCAGGTCACGGCGACCTGGTTGCTCTTGTCGCCGAGAAAGGCGCCTACTATGTCGGAGTCGCTGGTGTTGAGCAGCTTGAGGCGGGGGAGCTGATTGTCGAGTCCGCTCAGAACCATGGCGCGTTCCAGCAGATATTCCGATACCGTTTTTTGCACCAGGAGAATCGGCTTGCCCGGCAGTTGCGCGAGGGTCAGATTGTTGCGCGCCAGCACCGCGTCGTTGCCGTTCGAGTAGTCGCCGACAATGAGAACCGTTGAGTCAACGCCGGCGGCGGCCGGCATATCCAGGGCCTCCATGTTGGTCATGGTGCAGGCATCGATGTTCTTGCCGACAAACGCATCCAGCGACGCGGCGTAATCGAAGCGCTGCACTTTAATGACCACGCCGTACTTGTCTGCCCAGCGCTTTAGAATGCCGGACTTGGCCATGTAGAAGTATGGGTTCCATCCCGCGTAAACCGACCAGCCAACGGTGAATGTGGGCGGTTCGGCAACAGCCGGCCGAGCGGACCCGCACGCCAGCAGCGCCAACAGCGCGCAAACCAGAATACGGGTATGCAGGAAACGGGTACGCAGAGTGCGCCAGCAATGGGCTGGATTTGTTTGTTTGAGGACACGGAATATCAGAGCGGAAGCATACCTCTGCATGCTCGAACCATATCCCGGTGGAAGGCAACGATTCAATGTGGATCGATATTTTTTATATCGCGCATAAACAAACACGCGATGTTTCGAAAAGTGCCGCGAAATCAGGGGTTCTGAGGTACATCCAGTCGCCAGACCTTCTCTCCGGAATAGCTGGTGAGCCAGAGGGAACCGTGCCCATAGCGAATGCTGTCGCCGCCCGCGCCATGCCATTGGCGCACCACGGTGTTGGTGGCTGGATCGATCCGGGTGATGGGAAACTTGAAGACTGTGGCCCACACCGACCCCGCTCCAAAAGCAATCTCTCCGCCCAATCCGGGAATGCCCGCGGGAATAGTCGCAATCAGTTTGCCGGTTGCGGCGTCGACGCGCGAGATGCTGCCGTCCCCCTGATTCAGCACCCAAACCGAGCCGGCGCCGACGGTGAGGAACCGCGGCATGGGGCCGATGGGCGTGGAACTTGTCACGGTGTTTGTGGCAGGATTCACGCGGACGAGCGCATTGCCATGGTTCGAGCTGACCCAGATTGAATCGTTGGCAAAAACAGGGTTGAACGAGCCGGCGGGAATCGTGATTCTGGCGACGACGCTGTTGGTTGCCGGGTCGATGCGGTCCAGTTCGCTGGCTTTGGAAGTGACGAGCCAGACGCTTCCGGCGCCTGTGGCAATGCCGCCCTCGGACTCGGCTGGCCCGGCTTGAATGGTAGCTTGATTCGCGCCCGTCGTTGCATCCGCGCGCACCAGGGTGTGGTCGCCGCAGCTTGGAATCCACAAGCTTCCGAAATCGGTCGCCATCCCCGAACAGGGCTGTGCAATCGTGATAATTGTTCCCGGCTGATTGGTGTTGGCATCCAGCCTGACCACGTGATTCACGTTGGAGCTTGCCACCCATACAGCATCGTCAGTAACCGCAAGCCAGTCTGGATGGCCCTTGACGAAAAAGGTGGCCACTGGCAGCAACGCCGCGATGTCGCTCTGAATGCCAGTCGTCTCGACTCCCGTCTTCGCGGGGAACTTTGGCTCCTGGGAGAATGAAGGCAACGCCACGCATGCCAGAACGAAGGAGCGCAGGACGCATTTCGGGAAAATAGAGCGATTCCAGAACATGATTGGACTCCATTGCTGATCATTTTAGAAATGAGAGTGAAACACTCGGGAACGATGGAACGCAGCCTGGGGAGCACGCATGTCAGGCTCCACGCGCCAGGCCGGGTCTTTTCGGAATACGCATTGGAGGGTGGCCCGCAGTACCGTTTTTCCCGGCGGCAATCTCAAGGAAGGCCTGTGCCGCACGAGTGAGCGTTTTATCCTTGCGAAAGATCAGCGCAAGTTCGCGATGCAGCCTCATGCCTTCCACCTTCACAATCTTCAGCAAGCCGGAATGTTCGTCGTCAAGAACGTTGGCGTGCGGCAGGAAGCCCATGCCCAGTTCCGCGCAGATCAGCCGTTTAAGCAACTCGCTGGAGTCCAGTTCCATGGCGATCCGCGGTTGAACTTCGCGGTGCTGGAAAAAGTTGTTAAGCTGAGTGCGCTGGCGGCCGTGCTTCAGCATAAGCATTGGGAACTGGATCATCTCGTCAAGCTTGACCACCTCCCGCATTGCCAGCGGATGAGCGGGCGCAACCACCAGCACGACTTCGTCGCGGTGAATTGGCTGGACGACAAGCCGGGCATCCTTAATGGGAAGCGAAGCAATTGCGAAATCCACATCGCGGTTGAAGACCGCCTCGAGTGAACGGGCGTGCTCAGAACGCACGATGTTCAGATTCACGCGCGTGTACTGTCTCTTGTAGACGGCGAATACGGGAGGGAGAATATAGAGGCTGGTGGCTTCACTGCAGCATACCGATAGTTCGCCGCGGGCCGAGCGGTAGAGATCGTTCACGGCCAGGATGATATGGCTTTGACACTGCAAGCAGTGATCGACAAACGGTTCAAACAGCCTTCCTGCCGCGGTAAACGTCACCTTGCCCCCTTCTCGATCGAACAAGCGGGCGCCCACTTCCTTCTCGAGTGAACGAATCTGAGCCGAGATCGCCGGCTGAGTTACCCCCAGCTTCTCCGCTGCGCGCGAGAAGCTGCTCAGCCGGCAAACCTGTTGAAATGTCTTGAGCTGCTCGAAATCCATGCTGAATATCCATAGGCCGGCGCCGTCGGGGAAGGGGCGCCGTGTCCCGGCCAAGAGTAGGTTGAGCTTCATCATAGCGCAGGTCTCTTCAGGCAGTACCACTTGCTTGACCGCGGTTCAAGCACATTCGCGGCCTCAAAGTGCGTGTGGAAGCGTCGCGCAACGGCATTCAACCGCTCAAAACATTTGCAATTTCGTCCAGCATAGCGATCTGCGGGCAGTTTTTTCACTCCAGAAGAAAAACGAATACGGCAAAGAAAAACTGCTTTGCGTCCGCAGATTCCTTATCCGGCCTTAGATGCGGAATGCCACAATCAAATCATGGGCTTTCGGAGAATACGCGGTTTTCTGATCTTGATACTTGCCATGCTCACCGCATGCAGTCTGACGGCATTGGATGAGAAACAAGAGGACGAAAGCCAAAAGACCGCGAATCAAAAAACAGAGACGCCGAAGCCGAAGAAAACCATCTACGACTACTCGCTGGTCGATCTGGACGGAAAGGTGACGCAGCTTTCCTCTTTCAAAGGCAAGCTGCTGTTGATAGTCAATCTGGCCAGCCAGTCTGGCTATAATGACCAGATCGACGCGCTCAGTGAGTTACAGAAAACCTACGCGGACCAGGGACTGGTGGTTATCGGGATTCCTTCAGCCGACTTTGGCGGCGAAGAGTTGAAAGACCCTGCCGCACTGCGTAAGTACTATCGCGAAACGGCGCACGTAACGTTCCCGATTTTTGCAAGTGCGTCGTTGCGCGGAGTGAACGAGATTCCTCTCTATCGCTTCCTCACCGATGCCAAGCAAAGTGTTCCCGGTGGCGACATCCACTGGAATTTCACCAAGTTTCTGGTCGATCGGAACGGTTTACCCTTGGCGCGGTTTGAAGTGCAGGAAGACCCGGCCGATGTGGATTTTCATTTGAAAATTGAGAACACGCTGGCTGGCAAGTTCAAGAAAAAGAAGGATGCGGCCAAGGATGACAAGGATGCGAAAGACGGCGACGACGATTCAGATGACGAATAAAGACCGCCAAAGTCGAGGACCATGCATGGTCCTCGCAATCCTGGACCCACAATACGGCATCGAAGTCTAACCCATCCCTTGTACGTACTTTCTCCATCCTCCGAGATGCGTGATCTCCAGCGCTCCGGCTATGCCCGAGGGCTCGCACAAAAAGCCCTTTACGGTTGACCCGTCGGCGAGCCGCAGTGTGCCCAGCGAGAGTGGCGGCGGAATGGCATTCAGAAAGCTGCCCACCGTGTCCTCCGGCATAGCCCACACCTCTACCTCGATGCCCTGGCCACCGAAGCCCGGCTCATACACTAGGCCGGGCTTGGGCGGCGTGGTGTTCGGCACTGCGAAGAGACGGTAATCGCCGTGCGTGCGGGTCGCGCGTAGCAGCCGGGCCTTGCGTTGCGTCATCTGCCAGTTGAGCGGCTGGCCGGTAAGATGCGCGCCCACTACGGCCATAAGGATGCAACCTTGAGGCGCGGGCGTGGTGGCGATCGCAGGTGTGCCGGCAAGTTTGCGGTCTGACCCTCCAAGCGTAATTGCCAGGCTCCGGTGCAGCCGGTCTGCAACTTGCAAAACCCCATCGTCAGTGAATGCTTGGCCGATGAGCGAAACGCTGAAGGGCAGTCCATTGGCCTTGAAACCGGCGGGCACTGCGACTACGGACAGGTCGAGCAGATTGACAAAGTTGGTGTAATAGCCGAGGTTGCTGTTCAACTCGACCGGCGCCTGCTGAACTTGCGCGATTGTAAATTGAGTGGGTGCAGTGGGCAGAAGCAGGAAGTCGACCTGCTCCCAGACGCTGGCCGTCTCGCGGCGCAGAGCCTCCAGTTCGTAAGCCGCATCGAAGGCTTCCACGGCGCTATAGCGGGCAGCGCAGGAGATGATGCTCCCTACAGTCGGCTCCAGGCTGCCGGGATTGTCTCGCACGAAATCCTTCAATGCGGCGAGTCTTTCAGCAACCCAGGGGCCGCTGTAAAGCAGGCTGGCGGCCTTTCGGAAGGGTTCGTAATCGAAGCGAACGGGGTCGCCGCCGAGCGAAGCTAGCGCCTCGACCGCGGCATCGAATTTCTCCGGGGCCGATTCGTCGCCAAAGAACTTCAAGCTCGCGACCGTGGGAACGCCAAAGCGGAATGGACTCGCGGCGCCCGCCACACTCCAAGGCGCGGCGCCTTGGCCCGGCAAGGGAACCCGCGAGTAGGTATCGGCTGTGTCGAAGCCGCGCGAAACTTTGAACACACGATCCACGTCCGCGCAGGTCTCCGCAAAGATGGATACACAATCCAGCGTGCGACAGGCGGGAAGAAGACCTTGTGTGCTGATCCATCCGCGCGATGGCTTGAAGCCGACAAGCTGGTTGAAGGCCGCGGGCACACGACCCGAGCCCGCTGTATCCGTCCCGAGCGAAAAACTCACCAGGCCACGAGCTACGGCAACTGCCGAACCGGAGCTCGATCCTCCGGAGATGTATTCGGGATTGAAGACGCTGGAGCAAATGCCGTAAGGCGAGCGCGTCCCCACCAGGCCGGTGGCGAATTGATCCATGTTGGTCTTGCCAATTAGGATCGCTCCGGCATCCAGCAGACGCTTAACGGCGGTTGCTGTTTCCACGGGCTGACGCGCAAACTCGGGGCAGGCCGCTGTGGTGGGCATGCCTTCCACATCGAAGTTGTCCTTTACGGCGAAGGGAATGCCGAATAGCGGCAGCGCACTGCGGGACGTTGAGGCTTCAACCTCCGCGGCGCGGATGATGTTTTTCTCTTTTGGCACGAGAGTGATCCATACCGGCCGCTCGCCCTGCGCCTCGATCTCTCGATAGATCTGCTGAACCAGGGCGGTTGGCGACAGGGCGCCAGCGCGGTATGCGTTCTCCAATGCGGTAATGTCCAAGTTCACTCCCTCTTGCCGGATGTTCCTGCTGAATGATCTCAGGATCGGTTTCAACTGGCTCAGACTGGCTCGGTCTTGCTCAGTCTGGGCGCAGAATTGCCAGCTGCTGCCCGGCGCTGACCATCTGTCCGCTCTGGCAAAGGATCTTCTCGATGACGCCGGCATTGGTGGCCCCGATGGACAACTCGGTTTTCATGGCATCCAGAACAATCAACTTCTGTCCTATTTCGACGTGCTGTCCCGGCTCGACGGGAATCTGAAAGACGCTTGCTGTCATGGGCGCACTCACGGTCTCGCAACCTTCAGGTACCTCGTGTTCGACCTGGTTCGGGTCGGGCATATCCGGCAAGCCGGCAACCTCCAATTGGCCGTTCAACCGCCAGCGTTCCCGCTCTTCGTGGAATGCTTGACTCTGCCGAGCTTTGAAAGCTGCAATTTCGGGTTGGATGGAACTGAGAAAACCTTCGTAGCGAATCAAGTTGAAGTCCGCTTCTTCGACCTTCAACTCAAATACGCCGTGCAGAATGTCGCGGCGTAATTCCTGCAATTCTGTTGCAGAGACGGGATAGAAGCGGATCTGATCAAAAAATCGCAGCGACCACGGCGCGCCGGAGACGAAGGTCCTTGTCGTGCGATAAGTGTTCCAGACCTGCACCGTGCGGCCGACGAGCTGGTAGCCGCCCGGGCCCTCCATGCCGTATACGCACATGTAGGCGCCACCGATGCCTACCGCATTCTCCGGCGTCCAGGTGCGCGCCGGGTTGTACTTGGTGGTGACCAGGCGATGGCGCGGATCTATGGGCATGGCTACAGGAGCGCCCAGATACACGTCGCCCAGGCCGAGGACCAGGTAGCTGGCCTCATGTACGATGCGATGCACTTCGTCTACCGAATCGAGGCCGTTGATGCGGCGGATGAATTCGATGTTATCCGGGCACCACGGAGCATCCGGTCGCACAGACTGCATATATTTGGCCTGCGCCAGTTGCGTTGCGGGATCGTTCCACGACAGCGGCATGTGCACGATGCGCGAGGGGACGGTGACCTCGGGGCGTTGCGGTATCTCGCTATCCAGGGAATCGAGCGCGTCCAGAAGCTCTTCCCGGCGCAGGCCACGATTGTCGTAGTGAATCTGCAGCGACCGCACGCCGGGTGTGATATCGATGATGCCGGGAAGAGATACCGCGCGCAGCTTGCCCTCAAGCAGATGCACGCGCAGCCGCAACCCCAGATCGAGCACGCGGTTGCCGTACTCCACGAGCAGGTATTTATCGCCGTCCGCGCGGTAAACGGTGACCGGCTGCCGCGCCCCCACGCTCCTGAGAATTGCCGGTTCGCACTTTCCAGATTCAGGAAGCGCCGGGAGGCTGCCCTGGAGGGTTTCCACTACTCGATCCGTCGCAACTTCAAGTGCCGAGGCCTGCTTGATATTGAGGCGGCGAAATCGTACCGTATCTCCCGCTTTGAGTTGGCCCAGCTTCCAACGTTCGGCCTCGACGGTTACGGCGGGACAGACGAATCCACCCAGGCTGGGGCCATCGGGGCCAAGCAGGATGGGCATGTCGCCTGTGAAGTCGATGGAGCCGATGGCATACGCGTTGTCGTGAATGTTCGATGGATGCAGACCTGCCTCGCCACCATCTTTGCGCGCCCACTGCGGCTTGGGGCCGACGAGGCGAACGCCGGTGCGGTCTGACTGGTAGTGGACCCGCCACTCGGTGCTGAACAGCATCTCGATATCTTCGGCGGTGAAGAATTCGGGGGCCGCGTGAGGGCCATAGAGGACGCCAATATCCCAATGGCGGTCATAGGTGGGAATCAGCCCGGCTCCAAGCTTGAGCGTGCTCCGGGCGCTGGCGGCCGGATGCAAATGAATCACGTCGCCCGCGCGCAGCGAGCGCCCAACGTGGCCGCCGAATCCGCCCAGCATGAATGTGCCGCGGCTGCCCAGGTAGCGGGGAACGTCGATGCCGCCGGCGATGGCCAGATAGGAGCGCGTGCCGGCTCCGCGCACAGCGCCGAGGTGCAGGGTGCTGCCTGCGGCGATACGAAGGCTTTGCCACATCGGAACCGCCGCGCCGTCGAGCTTAGCGGCCATGTCGGCGCCGGTGATCGCGACCATGCAATCGGTGTCGAAACGCAAACGCGCACCCAGGGTAGTCATTTCGAGCGCTGCGACATCGGGCGCGTTACCTACCAGGCGGTTGGCAAGGCGGAAAGCCAGCGTGTCCATGGGCCCGGAAGGAGGCACACCTACATGCCAGTAACCGAGTCTCCCCGGAAAATCCTGGATAGTGGTCTGCGTCCCCCCTTCCAACACCTCGAACGCCTGCCCGCTGACGGCGAAGCTGCCCAGGAACGCAGTTGTGATGGTCCCGGAAACGAACATGTCTGAAGCAGCCACCGCGCGCAGATAGCGGAGGTTGGTTTCCGTTCCATCGATCGAGCACTGCGCCAGAGCACTCTGCAGGCTGGCCAACGCTTCCGCGCGATCCGCGCCCCTCACAATGATCTTGGCAATCATCGGATCGTAAAACGGAGTGACCTCAGTTCCACTCTCCACCCACGTCTCCACGCGAGCCGCGTCCGCCGGCGGAAAGATCACCTGCGAGAGTTTGCCGGGTGCGGGCTGAAAGTTCCTGGCCGGATCTTCGCAGTAGATGCGCGCTTCAATGGAGCAGCCGCGCGGCTGGCGGCGAAGGCTCTCGAGCGATGGCAAATCGCCTGCGGCCTCCTGGATCATCATTTCCACCAGATCCAGACCTGTTACCTGCTCAGTGACGCCGTGCTCCACCTGCAGGCGAGTATTCACTTCAAGGAAAAAGTACTCGCGAGTCTCGGTGTCGTAAAGAAATTCGACAGTCCCGGCCGAAGCATAGTTGACGGCTTCTCCAAGCAAAACCGCGGAAGTCCGCATGGCTTCTGTGGTGGCCCCGTCCAATCCGGGAACCGGCGTCTCCTCGATCACCTTCTGATGACGGCGCTGCGCAGAGCAGTCGCGCAACCCGAGAGGAAGAATGCCACCTTTGCCATCGCCGAAGATCTGGACCTCGACGTGCTTGGCGCGCGTTACAAAGCGTTCCAAATACACGCTGCCATCGCGAAAACTGTTCTGGCTCAGCCGCACTACCGATTCGTAGGCGGCGCGCAACTCTTCCGGCGACGCACACACGCGCATGCCGATACCGCCACCGCCCGCTGAGCTCTTGAGCATCACCGGATAACGCAACCGCCCGGCATGGTCCAGCGCCTCGTCCAAATCCTTCAGAACGCCTGTTCCCGGCAGCAGCGGAACGCCGAACCGCTCTGCCAGCGCGCGCGCCGTGTGCTTGAGGGCAAAGGCCTCGATCTGTTCCACGCGAGGGCCGATGAAGACAACGCCGCCCCGCGCGCACGCTCGAGCAAATTCCACGTTCTCACTTAGAAAGCCGTAGCCGGGATGAATCGCCTGGGCGCCGGTCTGTTTGGCGGCAGCCAGAATGCGGTCGATTGAGAGATAGCTCTGGTTTGCCGGCGACGGGCCCAGGAACACCGCTTCATCGGCATCCATCGCCGGGCGTGCGCCGCGATCCGCCTCCGAATACACGCTCACCGAGGCAATGCTCATCTTCCTCAATGTTCGAAGAATGCGGTTGGCGATTGCGCCCCGGTTGGCAACCAGAACCTTACTGAACATTCGTATCCCAAATCAGAATCTGCACCGGCGTAGGATTATAGCCGTTGCATGGATTATTCAACTGCGGGCAGTTGCTGATCACCACCAGCACATCCATTTCGGCACGCAACTCCACGTACTTTCCCGCATCGGAGACTCCGTCTTCAAAGGTCAACCCGCCCTCGGGCGTGATGGGAACATTCATGAAGAAGTTGATGTTACTTGTGATGTCGCGTTTTTCAAGTCCACGACCCCACTGCTGGATGCCCTTCATGAAGCTTTGCCGGCAGGCGTGCATGTGGCCTTTCGACAGGTCGTAGCGCACCATGTTGCTTTCCGTCGCGCAAGCTCCGCCCAGGGTATCGTGACGGCCGCAGGTGTCGGCGGTAATTGTCAGCAGGACATTGCCGGTGGTCGAAATCAGACGTGTGCCTGTGGTCAGGAAGACATTTCCCTGTTCACGTATCGTGTCCTGTGCACTGTAACGATCCATATAGTCGTGGGCGTTGTAAAACAATGTGTCGACGGCCTGGTTGCCCTCAAGATCCACGATCCGCACAACCTGACCCTTCCCAATTTCGAAGAGAAAGGGATCACCGGCTTCAACCACAAAGCTGTGCAGAGCGTCTTCAGGCAACAATTGACTGGATTGCAGAATTGATGTGGCCACTTTTCAGTCCTCGCCGATCAAGCTAAAGGAAAAATAACTCAGTCAGAAGAAAACCGCGAGTGTTCTCTCTACAAAGCGTCCGGCAAGGATCGTTCGTGCGTACCGGTGAAACCTTTGAAATGCTCAATTCCACGGGGCGGGGGGCGTACTCATTGTCAGGGGCCAATGGGTGTTGACAGGTATTCAGCAAGACGAGCACGTTCATCTCCGCGCGTAACTCCACATAGCTTTCTGGCAAAGAGTTATTGGGTTTATAGTGCAGATCGCCAGCCTCATCCACCGTCACCTTACTGAAAAAGTTCACGGTCGCATGCAAGTCGCGCGGACCCAAACCGTACTTGCCAAGCTCTACGAGAAATCCATCGCGCGCGTTTTGATGCCGTTCGTTGCGTGACTGTTGATAGGTCGCCTTGCCGTACTTCTTCTCAACCAAGGCGTTGTTCGACAATCCGCACAATGGATCGTGCCAGCCCACGGTGTCCTCGGTGATCGAACACAATATCCGCCCCATGTCGGAGTAGAGTACATGACCTTTGGCCAGTCTCGCCGTGTGTTGCGCTTTCAGCGTATCCGGCAGGTTGAAACGCTCCGCCGTAAGTTCAAAGTTAAGAAAATAGGCGGCCACGTTCGCACCACCCTCCAAATCGACTATTCGCAGCGCAGTGCCTCTCTTCAGCACATGCGACCAGGTGGCCCCTCCGGGCACTGTCTCGCTCCAAAGCACGGTCGATTCCATATACACCCATCCCCTAACCCACTCGATTATGGGCGTGCGCCTGACTTGTCCGGAAAAACCCGGCTGCTGCTTGTGCAGACACGCCGAGGGTCAATGACCGGTAGCGCATCAGCGAGGGGTTGAAATGTATAGGTTCGGTGGTCCGCAACAGACGTCCATGTGATTAATGCGCAGCTGAACCTTGATGGAGATAAGCCGAATTGAGCGCCGCGTAATCACGTGAGTCGAGCGTATCATGAAAACTTTGGGCCAACCAATTCATTTTCCGCCACGACAACGGGGTCTTCAGCAAATGCAGCTTAACAACCTTCTGTTTTGTCGTCGTCGGCTGCTCCTTCAAGTGGGCCCGCACAATCTGATTGTCGCGCGCGCGTGGAAAAAAGAAAACGGTCCATATAAAACCCGGTTGTGAGTGCAACCTGACCGGCGGGTGCTGATTCCGAATTTCCTTTGCGCACATAGTCGGCGCTTTTTCTTCTCCATATAAGACGCATGATTAGACAGGATTCAATTTTTTTATCCCCCTTGATTCCTCGTAACTGCTGTGAAACGTTAGTTTCAAGATCTCCCTGTGGCGTATCCTCGCCGTTGCCCACGAACCAAAGATTGACCATTCGATACACAGGTTCCATTCGGTCTCGACTACAAGAGGCTCGAAGGGGTTTTAGCTCTACCGACTCTTACACATTGAGATTGGTCCTAGTATTTTCCGTCATTACGTTCCGTGATTCGGGGCGGCGTGATTGGTATTCCCGGAGGCCTACGTACATGAAGAGTGTTCGCAATTCCTTCCAACTAATCCTCGTTCTAATTTGCGCGTCAG
>Ga0207047_1069_pt1 | contig 24816 bp, 23 predicted proteins | sample Alteio_BWMinCont_67_FD_153302 | JGI IMG/M metagenome (GOLD analysis project Ga0207047, IMG submission 153302) | Enriched cells from forest soil in Barre Woods Harvard Forest LTER site, Petersham, Massachusetts, United States -... | ecosystem: Environmental > Terrestrial > Soil > Temperate forest >...
GAAATATCTTGACATGAATTATTCGTGATATTTATTTTAATGTGAGGAATCATGGCTTCATATTCTGAGACCCGTAGCTTTTTTTTCGAAAGTTCATAAAATCTTTTCAAATGTTTTGGCCGAAATATTTTTTCAACATAATTATAATCACGATGTACCGAATTAATTAAAAGTAAGTAGTGGCGAATATTACACGAACATTTTAAACAGTATATGGGTAATATATAAACCTTATTAGTTTCTCTGTAGGCATCAATTTTAAATCCAACAAGATCTATCTCGCTCATTCATAATCACCATATGTTAAATAAGATAGATTGATGAATTTAATTCAATTTTTATTAAAAAGTTGAATTAATTACAATTTAGTGATGTTACACATCACCGAGCGAAGCGAGAACTCGAAGAGTCGCATGGACGAGTTGTTGTCTACTGAGCCAAAGAATGGGGATATAATGTATCAAATTGGTTGTAAATATATATCTTGGGAATTTAAGGACGAAAAGAAAGCTATCGAATGGCTCACTAAGGCCGCCAACATAGGTAATACCCTTGCGATGAACGATTTGGGCTATTTATATCATCATACAAAGAAGAAAAATATAGAAAAAGCTATTGAATGGTATTCTAAAGCTGTTTCCCTTCATTGTGACACTGCCATGTTTAGTTTAGCAGGATTATATGAAAAATTAGATTATGCAGGTACGAAGGATAAAATAGTTAGTTTGTACAGAGAGTCTATCATTTTGGGAAATAGATATTCAATGGAAGCATTTGCAACTTTCTATGAAATCCATAATTTTCCTGAAAAAGCTGTGGCAGTTGACGTATACACGAGCCAAGTGGCTATGGGAAATGAATGTGCCATACATAATTTAGGAAGAATATATCAAGATAGTCGCCCTCCAGATATCGAAAAAGCAATTGAGTGTTATCTTGAAGGTGTTAAAAAAGGTTATTCTAATTCAATGAATAATCTTGGATATCTTTATCGTACTGAAGAAAGGATAAAAGACGAGACATTGGCATTAGAAATGTATAACCGCGCTGCGCTTGCTGGGAATCCAAATGCTCATTATAATATTGCGATAGTATATACAGATCGAAATTCGAAAAATTATAACGTTTTCAAAGCAGGAGAATATTTTGCAGCAGCTTATAAATTATATACTACAGATTTGGATAAGAAAGCATGTTTACATTTGATACTATGCTGCTTCCCTAATCAAGATAAAGAAAAATGTATTGAATATTTTTATGGAGTACATCTTATGAGGAAAGAAATAGATGATTTAAGAATAGAAATGGATTTTCGTCCCGATGGCCCAGGTGCTATCAAAGCTCGAGTTGATTTTGAATTATTGGCCAATAGAACTATATGAGTTTGAATATTTTAAAATATCTTGATGCACAACAGAAAGAATTATTCCTAATGTATCTTGCGTTGAATATCCATAGCTACAAATAATATCGATCAAAGGGTTTATAATTATTGGATCTAAAATTGATTTCATTTCATTCTCGAACTTATTAGTATTTTCTTTCAACTTAATTAAAAAATTCGTTCCACGTGCTTTGCCAATTAATTTTTTCACATCTTCGAAATTAAGATCAAATTTGGCTCCTTGTATTGATTTCCAGTCATACAAACAATCGACCCAGTAGTCAATAATATACCAGTAAGTATAAAGATCAATGCCTAAATAATCAGTATATTTTGACTCTTCTATAAATTGTTTATTTATTATTTCTACATTTAGATCATCATACATAAATCCAAATGACCGACCAAATTTAGTTGAACAATCTCGATATGACGTGACATTGATATTTATTTTAATGTGAGGAATCACTGCTTCAAATTCTGAAATTTCATTCTTTTCTCTCGAAAGCTCATAAAATTTTTTTAAATATTTTGGACGAAATATTTTTTCTTCATATCCGCCTTCTGATATCACTTTCGTTGGTAAATAGTGTTGAGGATTACATGAACAATCAATGGTGTACACGGGTAAAACGTAAGCCCCACAACGAATTCTCGCGAAATAAATTTTAAATCCGACAAGATTTATGCTACTCATTCATAACTATCATTATATTAGATAAGATAAATTGATGAATCTAATTCAATTTTTCTTGAATGAAAATATTGAATATTAATCATTCTGGTATGATTGAATTATATTTTGTTTGATTAACCTAATTATGAGTCATAAGTTGGTTGGGTTTTGTATCTCGACGCAGACACAGCATCCAGTTTACGATAAATTATGTTTAAGATGTCAGAAACCTCCACCAGACAATGAAATGATTCTCTCTATGGATTCTCTTAAATCTTTAGAGAAAACTCCCGAAGAAATATTGACAATGAAACCCGATGAGAAGGAGATTATTAGATCGAAATTACTAGATAGAAAGACACGGCTAACTCGTTGTCCGTGTCCACAACAAGCGCCATCGGATGATTCAATTCCACCCAAAGATATTTCTATTAGCTATGGGAATTCACTTAAGAGTAAGAATGAATGTCACTGTGGTGCATTAGATGTTCAAACAATAGTAAAGGATCATAAAATTGACTCTTGGTCATGTCCTTTTTGTTATAAAATTATTTGCTCTGAAATTTGTTATTCGAAGCATCTTCGATATGTTCATCGCTCTAATTCCACATTGGTTGTACCACAATTGATTTTAGGAGGGGAGTGGTGTCCAATTTGTCGTAAAATTATTCGAAATGGATCAGTTAATATTCCAGAAAAAGAATGGCGTGGATGGCTTACAAATGAAGAAATTTGCGAACGGATAAATAAAAAAATACTATTTATTGATAGTAATAGGGAATATTTTATAAAAAATCTGGTTTGTATTGGATGTGTTCCTGCAGATGATGAAGAAACTCCGGTTGAGGAGAAAATTGATATTTGGGATCTGTTGGATCTGGCGTCATTCACGATTAATAAATTTAATAAATTTCCCGTGAAGAAGACCTATTTAGATATTCGAGTGGGGATGCTTTTGAATGTTTTGAAGAGTGAAAACTGTCCTGAGATTAATGATCTTTATCTGAAAGATGGGCGAATGGCGAGATATGTATGTGATCTGTGGGCTTATACGCTATATAAACCGCGTATTCCATATACTGGTCGAGAGAGTTCAGGATGCCAACCCAATGTTCCGCCGCGTCTCTATCAGCGATTACTCAAAACTCCTAAGGAAGTACGCCTTGGACCTGTTCTCGCTGAGAATTTATTGCATCAACTGAGAAAAGAAATTTGCTTATTCCAAAGTTATTTAGTTGAAATTGGATTGCCGATAGTTTTATGTGAGATTGTGCGAGAATATATGCCGTGGCAACTGTGGAATTTCGAAAAGGTTCTGGGTCAGTTGCACTATGATGTGAAAAAATATGGTCCTTCACTAGCTGCATTACTTTTCATTATTCGTTGAGGATTTTATTATAAATAAAGGTGTCTCACTCTTCCGAAGAAACAAAACGAACTCCTTTATTTATCAATTCTCTCAGATGCTCCTTATTTAAATTTTTTCTCTCGGGCATACTGACAAAAACCAAAGAAGTTAAACCAAGCAAACATTGAATCGTCACCTTATTATTCCCATTTAAGTACAATCTTCTTAAACCGATTAATTTTTTAATTAATGCGCTGTTGATGAGTTCTGTCGGACCCAATGATGAGTATATAGCCAATGATTGTAAATTCCTATTTATCCCCGTAAGTATACATTTAAACGAACAATGAATTTCCAAAGATATCAGCGAAGTAAGTTTCCACATATTGATCTCCAGCAGCCTCGTTCGCCTTCCCAAATACAAATATTTTAATTCCGTCAAATATTTCAAATTCACCGCATCAAATTTCTTTCCCGCAATTTTCAATCTTATTAAATTCTTCAAATTGACAAAACAACTACCCATAAATACATCAGAACAAATTGTCAAATTGGTCAGATTTATTAGAAGTGATAATTTAGAATCCTTGATAAGTGGCGTAGCAATATCATTTTCAACAAAATGAAGCTCAGTCAATGATGTCAGAGAATTTAACATGTCATAGTTGACTTCATAATCTTCTCGGATGTACGCACTCTTAATTGTCAATTTTTGTAAAAATGTAAGAGTGCTGAGAGATTTTCCCAAGATTAATTTGTCATCGGAGATAGATAGATCTCTTATTGTTTTGCATTGAAAAATTATATCAAATGTTACTGCCTTGTTGTACATGATATTTAATTTAGTTAACTGAAGTTTCGGTAGAATCCTAGGGTTGATTGTATCATTGTCACTGATAGATAATGACCTTAATGATAACTTCAGGTATTCAAGATCATTGGTCTGAATCACAGTATTTCCACTCAGACTTAGTTGCTCCAAATTTGTAAATTTCCTTAGAGTTGCACCTAATAGGAATTTATTAGAATCTATACTGAGATTTTTTAGTTGGGTTAAGTGATCTATTTCAGTATTTGTTGTTTTTTCAGGGTGTATTAGAGTACAATGATCCATTGAGAGCGATGTTAGTCGGGTTAGATGTGATAAATGTTTTAGACCTAGATACGCATAATATGGACAGTTTAATGCTGTTGCGCTTACCATTTTGCGTAAATAACTTGGCAAGTAGTAAATCCCTAAATGAAAATCAATTGATATTTTAGCTTTTGGGAAATATGCGATCGCTTTATCATAGTTATGTGACGATAGTGGCGATATATGTAGATTAATTTTTGGTGAAGCTATAGCGAAAAGACAGTGAACAAAATATGTGTTTGTCTTTCTTAATGTGATCAGGTCATCTTTATCTAGGAAATCACAATAAGAATATGGTGGTACTGAAAATATTCTATGCAGCTTAGATTTGGTCTTCATTGAATACCTCCGTACTATTCGAAAATATAAATAATCGTTGCAAATAAAATTTAATTCAATTTTTAGTAGAGAAGTAGATTTTCGTCCAGGTTATCCCAGTGTCGTCAAAGCTCGCGAGGATTTTGAATTATTGGCAACTCATACTCGATCATAATTAATTGTGATATTTATATAAACAGCCGCCTCATCATAATAATATCTGACAAGAGTATCAATAAATATCAGGGGTGCTGGTTGAGATGGTGGAGGAAATCTTACAATTTTTTGAACTGCATTTGGATATCCAGGGGGGGGTTCGGGGTTAAATGTTATTTTAAACGGATTGGGCCAATTTACTGGCGGGGTTGGGGGGTCTCGTGAGCCAGACGGTCCTGTTACCACTAATTCTACATTTCGTTTTGAAATAGAATTGATTGTAACCTTAATAACATTCAAACCATCGCTGTAGGGACTAAATTGAGGGATATCAAAAGTGAATGGGAATGGTCCAAGTTTAGTACTACCCTCCTGATGAAAAAATAAATCAGCTATACTACCCAATCCTGTTGAAGGATTTAATCCAATATATCTTATTCGTCCAACATTATTTAATATCGAAATTGTGCTTCCACTACTTAACGTAATTAAATTATTATTCAATTTATCCAAAGATCCTTCCGTTGTACATATACTATATGAAACACCATTTTTAATAATGATATTTTCACAGGAAGAATCATTATCACAATTTCCATCCCTTAAAATATTTAAAGACATTATTGATGGTTGAAATTCTTCATTTTTAATAATATAACATTCGTTTGGTTCAACAGTCGCTCTGATAATTCCCAAAGTATAATCATAAATTTTTATATTACACTCTGTATTATTTGTAATGTATATATTTTCCTCTAATTCTTTTCCCATATAAAATTAGATTATTTATTTATTTTTGAACAGGTGGTTAAAATTTTAGATGTTTCAAACATGTGCTCCGCGTAATAATCTGTTATGATCTCGCGCAATACGGGATATAGTCCGATGAAATTAATAGTATCATGGAATGTTTTAAGTTTGTCGTTGTATGCGTCCATGTCGAATGCTGGGATTTCTGCTAAATTTACGCCCGATCGTGATAGAAATAAACATCTGTTGAAAATATCGATCGTATCACCATTGAGACGTTCATTCGCAAAACTCATGGGCAATCTCCTACCCTTCATTCCCACTATCAAACATATCTCTCTCTTCTCATTTGGGTTGCCATATCTATGATTCCTAAAACACCAATCTGCTGCATCCATTTCAATCAAATCTGCCCTCAGTTCACCAATTAAAAATTCCTGGATCCTCACGCAACCACTATGATGTAACTCATCATCGCAAATTGCCCAATTATAAACTGCAACCAATATTCGAATTATTTTTCTATCTCCGTCTCCATAGTACTTAATACGAGGAATTCTTCCCTTCAAGAAATTTAAAATTCTTAATGCATTCTCAACATTCCAAGTATATTTCTTTATCCAATGTAATTGATAGAGTTTTTCTTTTCTAATTCTATCAAGTTTTCCAACAGGATTCAATCGCCAAATGCAATTATAAATACTCTTTCTACTTAGATCATTTAATACATTCGAATCGATATTTAAATAATCAAAATATTCAGAAAGAATTATCAAAGAACTCAAATTATAAGAAAATATTGCTGAATGCCAAGCTATAATCAAAGCAGATAAGTCGGAATTATTTGCTATTGTTCTGATTAAATTATCCCTACCAAACCCAGCGGCACAACACAAAATTGTACTCGCATACCAATCGCGAAAATGAATAAATTCTTCAACAAGTTTAGAATCTTGTAAATAGGCAAGTACAGCGCAAATGTTATTACTATGGCTGTATTCCACTTGTTCTCCATTATCAGACTCATTGTTCCTCTGTAAATTGCACAACGTATTACCCAGAACATACCAATCTGGAATAATTATATTTATCTTTTTGACGAATAATATTAAATCATCATCCATTGTTTTCTATGATTAAACTATTTAAATAATCATGGAATGATTTATTATTTCAAATTTTCGTTTAAAAAATTGAATAAGTGAGTCGTTAGAGTGTTTGCGGATAATTATAGAATATTCATTGATGGATGCAGTAATTTGTAAAATTTGTAATGTTAGAGTAGATAGCCATTGCATTATTCCGCATAATATGAGGCACTCAAGTTGTAAAACATGTTCTACAGATAAATTCGTCTATAATGGACCATATGTATTTTGGCATAGGGAATATCATATTAATTCCTTGTGTGGTTTGTACGTTAGATATAATAATTTCGTTGTTCCACGAAATGTTTTCAGACATAAAAAATTTTTTGCTATCAATGGGAGTAAGGCAATGATGTGCTGTAAATGTTTTAATATTAGTGATAAGTCTTATCCCAACTGTTGTGGGAATACACGATTTTCAGAATATGGTAGTCGGGACGAAGAAGAATTGGACGAGTGGTGTGAGGAAGAATTAGAGGAAGCTTATCAGGAAGCCGCTGAGCATTTATGCAGTTTTTGTTTTGATGAAATCCCTCGATGGCAAACGGGTAAAGAATTAGATTTTGTGAAATGTGATAATGTCCATAAGACACTAACGAAGTTTATAAAGCCTCAGTCTTGTTTGAAATGTTTACGATATATGAGTTTTTTGGCCCAAGCAGAAAAGATAGAAGTACATGGAGTACACATATATGGTTTAGAACGATCTCAACTTCAATGTAAAAATAGGATCCATGTCAATATTCCCAAAGACGATGATCTTCGTGAACAAATAATAAATTATTTAATGAAATCTACCTCTGAGAAAACAGATAATATTTATATTAAGAATATAATATTTCTTCTGAAGTTTATTCCTCAGGTGAAATGGGATGTTTTTAGGGATTTGTACCTTGATAAATTAAAATTGGAGATTTTAGTTAAGAATATTCAAGTTATGTTAGATCAGATGTTGAATGAAATTACCGTTGTGATTAAACCTTTGGCTATAATTGTTGTGCAGTATATCGATTGTCGCTATATTTTTTCTCAAATGATCAAGTCGTCGGCTGCTATGCATCCATCTACTGCTTAATAAAATTGAAATTCGATGACGCTGAATTACTTTTATAATGTTGAAATTTACTAAATCATCCGACAAAATGGGAAACAAGCGAAGTCGTCCGCTTCCAGCGAAGGTTTATATGACGGATGCTGAAGTAATCTATAAGGCTGTTACACAGGGATTCACAGAGCGTGCGAGGAACATATTGCTTGATATGAGTGATGAGCAGAAGAAAAATCTTGCTGATGGTTTCCGAGCTTTGATTGAGACCGAAGAGGAAAAATCTAATATTGTTGCAAACTGTGCGGATTATTTCGAGATCTTAATTCTGATTGGGAGCATGTTTGAAAATCCGAAAGATCGCCGCTTTGCAATGCAGCAATATGAAATTGGTGGGAAATACAATTATCTGCCTTCGTTATGTGCGATGGCGCGAAATTATAAATTGGATGGTGATGATGTGAAATCACGTGATATGTATATGAAGATCGTTGATTTGAATTCGGAATATTATGATGCAAAATATAAGTTGGTCGAGGAACATTATTCGTTTTGGAAAGAGAAATTTAATCCGGAAGAGACCCTGTTGGAAGCAGCGGGGGCTAATCATCAACAGAGTATTTTGTATTTGGCAAGAGGGTATCAATATGGGAAAGAGGATATTCAGCCAGATGAGAAAAAAGCGGAAAAATTTTCTGTGCAGTTCTTGAAATTGTGTCGATTTTGGGGAGGGAATGTCTTACCATTGTGTGAAATCGGATATTATTTTACCATTAAAAATGATTTAGCGTTAGCCATAATCGCATACAGTTTGGCATCTTCTGATGCAACCGGAAATGATAAATCCGAGATCCAGAAAGAAATAGCAAGAATAAGGGAACTGATTAATGGCTTACCGATTCGAGAGAAAATTAAAACTGAAGGTGAAATAGAGCCGTTGTTTAAGGAAATTCTAGGGCGATAACTTTATTCTGCAGCAGCATAGGATAAACAAATATGTGTGATGACTAATGGGAACCTGTTTTGGTAGAAAATATCGTAAATGGAATTGAGAATCTTCATCATCGTATCGTATGGATATCCAGTTATTTTATCAAGAGGCACTTTGCCTAAGAATAGCCGATAACTACGCCAAAAATATTGCATTGGGTGAAAATATTTTCTCATTATCCAAGGGTTTAATTTTTTTACATCACTGCCTCTAATCAACAAACTCTCCATTAAACCAGTATTTTCCATGGTTATCGCAATTTCCATTGGAGATGGAATACACTCACTCACGTCAACTCCTGAATCCATGATATAATTTATTAATGGCAACGATCCATCTCGACAAGCAGACATCAAATGATTATTATCTAATTTTGCACCAAATTTTTCACAAAGATATTTTATAGTAGCAAAAGTGAAAACTAAACAAATATTGTTTCCCCTAATAAAATTTTGAACGCATGCATCTGTGAGATTTGGCGCAAAAGAACGTAATCTTCCTAATATTTTAGCCACCCGTGAATCTTCTAAAATTTCGCGATTTGGGATCAAACAAGTATGTATTAGCGTACTATACAGACTTACATTAACCAATATGATCTTTTGATCCAAGATATAATTGACTATTTCCACATGGGAACATCGAACAGCATCTACGAGGCCATTTTGCCAAACTTTAAGTGGAATCTCAGGTGAAATTTTATGCATTAGTTTAATAGAATCCAATAATCCTTTTTCGACGAAACATGAAAAAATCCATTTTGCTCCTTTTATCAGATTAGATGAGTAATCTAAAAATAGTGGATCAGAATTTAGTATGATAGATAGTATATCCATGCGAGATTTTTCTGCTGTGTCTAGTAGGAAAGAAGTTTGTTTATGGAATGCGAAAATATTTACTTTCTGTTGATCTGCTATATATCGAACTATTTCCGCGTGACCAAGAGAAATAGACGTTATGAACAATTGATTCCAATTCCAAAGATTAATATTTGTTCCACGTGAATCGAGCAATTTAATGATATTTAAATAATTCTTTTTCCCCGCTAAATCTAAAAGCATAGGAATATCTCCTTCAGTGGTGCATTTTAGAAAATAATCAACGATCTTTGGATATTCTCCATCGGCAGCTACAGCGATTTTAAGGTATGAAAATGCATTCTTGGTCAAATTAACATATTTCGCAATCTCATCAACCTTCTTTAGATCTCCTGAATTAATTGCATCAAGCATTTGCGCTTGTTTAGGCTTAACATTAGATCTACGAGGCATTTACACTTTCGAGATAATTCGTAATAAAATGAACTGGATAAAACAAAATCAACTTTTTACACAACGGCAGTATATTGTGTCGCTGCCATCTGTCTCGATTAGGCAAGAATCAGGAATGGGTTGATACCCGAACTTTTTGTGACATGTCTTATTTTTGCATAGAATGACGTCTCCGTCGTCATACATCCTACTTTGGTGCGTGCCGCAAACGAGACATACGGGTTGTTTCCATTGACATCTTTCACATATCTTCTGAAAATGGGCAAGAGCAAATGCTCGTTTGTTCGCTCGGACTGTTATCAGTTTTCCCCCTATGGCGATCCTCTCCAGAGGACCCTGATCCGCTATCGAGGGACGAAACCGCCCGTTACAAATACTCTTAACGATGAATGACATCGGCATGGCCCTTCCGCCAAATTCATCACAGAAGAAAAACGCAGGATAGTCTTCATCTGTATCCTCGTCTCGTCGGCAAACAATAATCCCATTCTTTTCCATACAGACAGAGCAACACTTAAGGCAAGATACACCTCCAGTTCTGATTAGATATGTCATTTCCCTCCCAGGGGACGACTGACTGTCGCAAATACTGCAACTGAAGATCCCTGAACAACCGATCTGAAATGTTGTATATTTCACAAATGGGCATTCATCGCAGGCACGGCAGAGTTCAATGGAAGTTGCATATTGGTCGAAGACCGCCATCGATATCTCAGTGAGGGGATTAAAGTATGCCGCGACGATGAGCGAAATATCCCAAAGTAGTGCGGTCGCGCTCGCCACCGTTTTAACTTTCGCCATGGCATATTCAAAAACTTTGCCAACTGCTGCCATATCTGCACACACGTAAAGTCTAAACAAAATATAAACGACTCGACAATCTTTTACTTCCTTCAATTTTTCCTTATATGGACAAAAAATTGAAAATAGGGAATAATTGAAGGGTCCTGAAAGAAGAGGGTTTATTATTTCATTTGAGATGAGCAAAGGTTTGTCTGGTAAAGATGGATGGGAGGTTGTTACTCATCGAAAGAAGAAGAAGGGTGCTGCCGCAGCTGCTGCGAAGAAACCCAATCGACCCGGGCAACGTAAACGGAAAATGATGTCTAAGCAGGTTAGGGATCAAGAGATGGCGATCCAGGAGAAATTGTTGGCTGAGCGGAAGCCGACGGATGCGGTTCCTCCTCAGATTGAAGTGAAAGTCCCGGTGGTTGTTGAATCAAAGAACCCTAAGGGCGCTGAGGTTGCTGTAGTTGCAGCATTCAGGACTCGCTACTTTGCCAATATGGCTCTCTACAACGGGACTGAAGCTCCTAGATTGGGCACTAATTTCCATCGAAGGGATCCGCGCGCAGGATTTCAGTACGGCTCTGAGAATGCTCAATTCGATGCAATCTTCAAAGTTTGGCGCATGATGACTTTCAACGAGGGCAATGCCACTCTATACTGCAGCAACAACAAAGAAGAATGGAGGTTTTGTGACGGACTCCACTGCGATTGTATCTAACGTTTTTTTATCTTACTCCCGAGAAGAAAAAAACCAATTTTTTGATAAAAGTTGATTAATTTAATTATTCTGTTGTTCATTGAGGGATTTAATGGGAGAAACAGAGCTTATGGCGCTTAGATATGATACTTTAGCTGATATGTTGAAATATACACTGTTGTTGAATGACAATGGTGTTGAAGCGAGGAAGAAGATTTTTGTGTTATTCAATATAAAAGTTGTTGATGAGAAGAAAATAGCTGATTTATATTATGATGTGTTTAAATTTTATTTTGATAGTGTGAATTTTGGGGGAGTTGTTGGGAGATCTGTTTTGGATTCGTTTTCAAATGGGAAAATGAAAGCAACGGAGAGTTATAAGAAGGTTATGAAGTTTGTGAAATTAGGTGGCCGTCACGGCAATAGTAATTATATTGAATTGTTGGCCTTGATGTATTACTATGGATTGGTTTTGAAGAGGAATTGTGAGAAGGCGCTTCGGTGGTTGTATTTGGGTGTAGCGCTTGAGAATGCGACTTGTGCAGCTTATTTAGGAAATATGTTGTTGAGTGGGAAGGAGGTAAAGAAGGATGAAGAGAAAGCGTTGTCGTTATTTAAATTGAGTGCGGGGAAGAATAATAGGAATGGGATAATTGGTTTGGGAAAGATGTTTTTGTTTGGCGAAGGGGTGAATTATCCGGAGAGTTTTAGGTTGTTTGGGTTAGTTGCAGATGATAGTGAGGGGATGAAATTTTTGGCGTATATGTATTTGAGGGGATTTGGCGTTGACCACGATGAGAAGAAGGGATTTGAGCTTTTTAAATTGAGCGCAGAGAGAGGAAATAATTATGCGCAAATTAATGTGGGTTTGTGTTATGAGAATGGTTGGGGTGTTGAGGTTGATCTTCTGGAGGGCATGAAATGGATGAAGTTGAGTGCAGAAGATGGAAATCCGCATGCGCAAAATTATTTAGGTCAGACGTATTATCACGGCAGTAGTAAGCTGCCAAGGAATTATACCGAAGCATTGAAATGGATTCGGTTGAGTGCTGATAAGAATTATCCCGATGCGATAGCAGATTTGGGCGTGATGTATTATTATGGACATGGGGTTAAAGCGGATTTGGTCAGAGGAAAAGAATTATTTGAGAAGGCTGCCGGAATGGGATTGGTTAGGGCAGAAAGTTTGATTGGTACTTTATATTTGAATGGTGTGAAGGTGAAACAGGATTATGTGAGGGCATTTGAGATTTTTTCATCCTCAGCGAAGAGGGGTTGTTCTCTTGGAATGGAGGGAGTTGCCTCAATGTATTATCATGGTTGTGGTGTTAGGCAAGACTACAAGGAAGCTGCTATTTGGTATGAAAGATCATATGGTACTGGAGAATGTACACTTAGGACCATATTTAAGCTTGGAATTATGTATTTAGAGGGGCTGGGATTAGTGATAGATAAAGTTAAAGCCTTGAAAATGTTTAAGATTGCTGTTTCGAAAGGGCATGAGGAGTCAGAAAAGTATTATGATTCATTGAAAGATACCGTTGAATTGGTAGAAGATAAAGAAAATATTGTACATTTTGATAAAGATAATCTTTATTCGGATGGTTTTTTTTGAATTTTGTGAGGACAGTCTGTTTTGAAATGATTTTCGCGGCAGATTAAACAGATGGCTTCAGTGGGGGAGTGAGCGGCAATGCAGTATTGATTGTAGCATAGCTCATCCTGGAGACTTTTTTTGCACATTCGTGTGTTCCGTGACGTATCGAAGGGACATGTTCGACGAAAGTGATTGCCGAGACAGATCCAACATACCGCTTGTGATAACTTGTGAGCAAACTGACATTTCTTTTTATGACATTTACGATCAAATTCGAATGGATTCATACATGGTTCCGCGCCTTTAATTAGGAGTCGATTAGTAATTGGTTTGGTGAGATGGATTGTCATTAATATTTCTTCAGCAGTGTGAAAATGGCTGCAGTGATACTTTTGTTCTGCATTTGTTAACTTGGCCAAGTGAGTGCAGATATTTGTGAACTGACATCGGTGCGCAGGATTGAAGCATTCCATTGAATAGCATAGGGGACACCAGCCAACAGCCAAAGGAGCCTCTAATCGTTTAGCAATTTCATATAATTTCGCAATAAATATTTTATCGATGAAAACATTTTTTGTTTCTTTTATGAGTATTTCTTTTGTTTCCAGACGGGGAGGGGGTGGGGGTGGCGGTGGCGGTAGAGGAAAGAAAAGAAATTGTGGGTTCCCATGATAAAACGGAAAAAACGGCGGAAACCACTCAATTTTAGCCTCTTCGCTCATCGTTCCGTAGGATAAATTATCCAAATCACAAAAGACTCATCAATCGTTGCCTAGCTTCAATTTTTTTGATAAAAGAATTACTTCCAGCTGATGATATGAGCTTTGCATGCGGGTGTCCAGTCGAGCTCACAAGTCCAACACCAAAGAAAACCACAGCGGTGGCACTTGATTTTGCAATTCAAGTTGACCTCATGTGCGCCATCTTTTACCCGTGAATGCTGAGACCCACAATTCACACAAAATTTGTAGTTATTTTGCAGAGGGAGTCGCTTGACCAGTGCCAATCGTCCTTCATCTGATTCCTTCGTTAGTGATCGACCGACGAGATGCTCCATTCCCAACGTTTGATATTGCTCATGCCGAGCTTTTCCGAGGGCTTTGAACAACGCGTGGGATTGAATGAAATGCCGGCAGCCTGCTGGACAAGCCAATGTTGAATCACAGCCGGGAGTCGGAGTATCGAATAGAAGTTCTCGATTGTCCAATTTTGTTCGCACATAATTGCGCCAACACTTCATGGCACAAATGAAGTGACCGCAGCCAAATTGCAATAGCGTTGGTTCGACTTTGCCGCATCCCACGCAAGTCTCCTTAGTATCATTGCAGATGATTTGACACAACAGCAATGGAGCATCTTTCTGATCAGGATGATCGGGGCAGATGCCAAAGAATTCCCATCTGGTGGATGTGCATGCTGTCGGTTCGAGATGGACACAACCGCTATACTGCTTGTACAAGTCGGTCCATACTTCTCCATCTTTGGCTTCAGCGATTTTGGTTGATAGACATTTCCAATGAGCACATCGGCGCCCGACTTTGACAGGGACGTATTTCTCGCACTTGAGGCAGTGTCCGTGGATGCCATACAGTGATGCATGAATAGAAACTGCTTTTGTTTCTTTTGGCACAACAACCGTTGGAGCAGCAGCTGACGCTGCTGCTGCTGCTGCTGCTGCTGCTGGTGGGCGAGGAGCAGGGCGAGGAAGAGCAGCAACAATAGCAGCTGCAGCCAACTTCTCATTTTCAGCACGCGCCAAGCCAAGCATACGAACCAAATCATCATTTTTGGTCTTCAGACTGGCAACTTCGAGATCCAGTTGCTTCACCAACGCATTGAGGCTTTCCCGATGGCGAGACAAAGTCGCCTCAGAAACTTTCAACTCTGAAATCTTCGCCGTGATCTTTGCCATCTCCCCGCGCATTGTGTCCTCCATTCGAACACGGTAAGTATCGTCAATTTTGTTTGCGACATCGGTGATCAACAAACGAACCACCGGAATCATTTCTGGTGGAAGCGTGATCTTATTCACCGCCAAACACCGATCAATTGCATCATTAAACTCTTTCGAGTTATACGCACCACCACTCGTACTCGCACTCGCACCTTTGGTTTCAACAGAAACTGCAGCCATTGCTCTTTCTGAACAGATAATACCCCCTCAAACAAACGACTGTTCAAATAGTTCACATATTCAACTTTTTCTCCAAAAAAATTGAAATTCCCTATCATTAAACACCCCATTAGATTTTCCAGTTGATCAATCTCACAACGATGACGGCCCACGAGGCTTTAAGGAAGGACACATTCTTTGTTAAACCCGCGCATTCCATTGATCTGAAGCGCTTCAAGAAGCCCGATGGGACGAATTTTAACGCTTGTTTCATTTGCGATTTGTGTGGACGAGCGCCGTTGGATCCCGTTGCATCTCCTCACTGCGGTACGGCTTTTTGCAAAGAGTGCATCAGCCATTGGATGCGGAAATCCAGTAACTGTCCTGATGCCTCTTGCCAGGAGTGCAGCGAGGGAAAATTTGACATTGCCCCCGCAGCATATGTTACGAATCATTATGCGGAGGCGATTATTCAATGCATCAACATTTCCGCCGGCTGTGAAGTGAAAATTCTCTTTGGCAAGGATGGAGCATCATGCAAGAAACATTTGACAGAATGTCTTTATGAACTGGTTGTTTGCTCCGATTGCAAAATGCACGTCTACCGAGGTGCGTTGGCCGCACATCGAGAGAGTGCTGATCATAAGCGCCGGATAACAGACGCAATTTTCCGCAGTGGAGAGGATGTAATCACGAAGATAAAAACTTTGCATATGGAAACGGAAGCGATTGACCGCCGGGTTCTCGAACTAAAAGTAAAAAACCTCGAAGAATCAAATGCTCCATGGGCTTTTCTCTCCCATGAGGTGAAGCAATGGAGCAAGTTGGAAATGAAGGAGATTGATGAAATTTACTTGGGAAAACAAACTAAGAAAATCTGTCACCGAATTTTCAAAAAAATGGACTCTCACACTGTCATATCGGGGAGGAAATTCTGGTTCGGAATTGAAAAAGGGCTTGATGGCATTATTGGTTTCTTTCTCCGTTGCGAACCAACAGTGCCAGTTCGTCCATTAACAATTCTCTTTCAGTTAGTCGTCCGAAAGCGCGGAGCACCCACATTTGCATACAAAGGGGAATTTAGTCAGATGACGTTTCTTACTCAACTCGCGTGGGGTCATGAAAACTTCATTACCGAATCCGCCCTACGAACTCTGGGTGGATATCACCCGGATGAGGACATCATTGACTTTGGTGTTTCGTTCTGCTTGGCCCCCACCCAAGAATGGCCTTCCACATAACAAAAATTGAAATCTGAAATTTTAGCTAAAGATAATTATTTATCTTCACCTAAAATGTCATTATTGATTCTAGAAGGATTTTATATATATCATTATTATTCGAGATATGTCACGCCAGTGTATTCCTTTACGTGCGAGTGTAATATCAAAGTGATATTGCGAAAATATTTAAATTTAGAAAATCTTGAAATATTCAGACCAAAATATTATCAGAAATATGTTTCGCTTTTAGCAGATGAAACCATCACTTTTACACAATTAAAAGAAAAAATACCCCATATCCAAATTGAACCTGACCGCAACTCTAAAAAATGTCAGATCCATCAACCAAACATAACAAATGAAAAAACTTATAAACCAGGAATATTTTATATCGATAATATTTTTTTAAGATCTGTGTTCTCTGGAATCGAAATGAACGAATTTTATGAAACGTTGAGACTGGCAGATAATTTTGAGATCGGTGTGTGGTTAGAATATTTCGCGATTAGATATTGGGTGGATTCCCAATATGCTTGGTTCACTGATTTCAGGAATTTTTCTCCAACTAAGGAAGACAAGAAGATGTATCGTTCCCAAGCTTTTGAGACGAAATTATTGCCGCTTATTCAATTAGATCGTAACAATTTTCGTGATGCGATCAATGAGAGTTTGAATTCAACAAATGTCATTGCGCCTTTGGTAAACTTAATATGTGATTACGGCGAACCCCCTACAGTATCCTTAGGAAAAATAATCCACCAATTTCAAACAGATATAATTAAATATTCCTAACGAAAAATTGATTTATTATTTGAAAAATATAGTCCAAGTTACAAATTCTAAATAACCTGATGGCGTTGAGAATTGTTAGTTTATTCACAGATGGAGTGAAAGACACTGTACCCATAATTTATGTTTCAGATAATATATTGACTGAGAATCTGAAGGGACGAGATATAATAAATCTTGCGGTGGATTCATTTTTGAATTTGCTTAATGATCTGCATAAGGTAAAAGATAGTGAAGTGGTATGCTTATCATTATTTATTGACTCTGGGAAAGAAATTCTCAATTTGATCGCTGGGGATAAAGATTATAGTCTGCAGATTAAATATCATTATCCCGTATTAGAAGATGTTACAATTATTCAAGGACTTGAATTTGATTGCGAATTGCAACTGAATAGAAAAATATATTGTGAACTGGCAAAATGTTCGAAAGTAACTGTAAATTCAGAACGGATAATGTTAGATTGCACTCGATATTCTGTTAATTGTGCATTTGGGAAGGATAATAAGATATTAAATAAAGGCCAGTATAGTGAAGGCTGTGTACATTTAGCGAGCTCTTTTATGAATATATTTAAAAAAATCCAGTGGGATTTCGATTATAAATATATTCAACTGTATCTGAATTTTAATACTCAGTCTGTTTGTCTTGTGAACTCTTCCACGTTGTATGATATTAAGATCGTTTCGAGTAAAACGTTGCCACTTATTGTGGAAAAAATCGTTCAGGAGCAAAAGGAAGAAGATGTAATTATTATATAATTTGATTATTATTCCGACATCAGTTGAAAGAAGTTATAGAGATTTACATATGCGGAGGCTGAGCCGATGTGGTATGGAGTGCTTGTGCCTTTGCCGGTTGTTGTGGAGTAGAATTCGTGGAATGCATCTAATTTTGACCAGTTTGAGAATTGCCTGTGGGCAAATTCCACCCATTTCCAACCACCTCTGGAAGCCATAGCGAAAAGCATATTGCTGGAAATGAAAGGGGAAATGGTTTCAGGTGACGAGGGGATTCCATACGGTGTGAAGAGACTCATCGCGTGGTTAAATATCATCTCAGTTTGTACATCCGTAGCGATTCCAAACGTTATAGCAAGAGAATTCCCCAAAACATCAAACGAATGATTGCCGCTATAATCATCAAAATATGTTCCATTCCAAAATTCATTTAATTTATTTAGAACGTTAGCGGCTTTGTCTTTTTCCCCTAAGACGTTATATACTTCCTTTAGGAGACAACAATTGCTTAATAACGTTTTATCTTTGAGATCTTTATTTTCGCGCCAATCGGATCCGACGATTAATCCATTATTAAGAATTGATTCAACGTACTTAAGTGCCTGTGCCTCACTGAACAAAAATAAGTCTTTTTCACCGAGTTCAGGATTGAAAAGAATAATTTTATTAACGGCTAATATAAACCATAGTTCATTGTCACATGATATTGACTTTTGTTCTTTCAATTCATCTTTGGCAGATGGTGGTGCGTTGCCCTGAAATGAAGCAGGAATCTCACCCGATGGTTTTTGCCGCAAAATGATATTAGTTAAATGATTGATCACCTCTATTTTTTGAAAACTGGGAGAATCTAAATAGGAATCAAACCGTTCACATGGGAGAATACTTGAACAAAAGATTCGCGTAGAACATAGATTTTCATCTGGATTTATAGAGATACCGTGATCACGAACACATCTTTTAAAAATATCCCCCACCTCCCTGAGTTTTAGTGCTGTGGGGTTCTCTGTTCCACTATGATCGAATTCAACAGTCTGTGTTCCTATTGATTCAGTCATTTCATGCTTATCATTCTTTTATATATTTGAATAAAAGATTGAATTTTCAATTTTTTGGTAGATGTAGGGAGAATTTGTGTTTGGTATAAGCGTATGCGAACATGGGTGGCGTTGGGAGCACAGCAGTTGAGAAGACCAAGGGTGTTATTGGAGAATGTCTTGGGAGAAAGGTTGCGTTGAATGATTGTGATGAGGTGAAAAAAGAAATTATAGCATTGACCGATGATGAAAAAAAAGTTTTAGTAGATTGGTATTTGGATAAAAATACTGATGTTATTGTTTTAATGGGGAAATTATATGAAACGGGTTATTTGACTCTAGCGAAAGATTTGGATAAGGCGATCTTGTTATATAAACTAGCCAGTGAGAAAAATAATGGTAGTGGGTGTTTTCAACTTGGAAGCGTTTATGTGAAGTATCCGGAGAAGGCCCAAGGGAAAGACGAAGGGACAAATTTATTGATGAAATCTGCAGAGTTGAAAGATTCAAATGGCTTGATTTGGTTAGCCGGATGTAGTGAAAAGAAAATGAATTATAGGATGGCGCTTGAATATCTTATTGAAGCTGTTGAAGTCAATCCTAAGAATCCGGTTGCACATTTTGAACTTGGACAATATTATTTTCGTAGAAGGCATCTTTCTTCTGACTATTTAGGAAAAACCATCAGTTGTTGTGAAAATGCCGGTATGCTGGGTCATGCAGAAGCATATGTTGAATTGGCTAGTCTATTTTACCTAGAATCAGATTATGAAAGGAGTGTACAGTATTATGTTAAAGCGCTTGAATTAGATCCAATTAATAAGGTTGCTTTAAGTGGTTTGCTAACTACGCCGCATGCGAGTAAGCGTGGCGCGGCGGCTATAGAGTGTTTTAAGGAGGCGGTGAAGCAGGGAAGTTCTGATGCGGCTGGACATCTAGGTAATATCTATCGATACCAAGATGAAAAGCAAGCGGTGTATTTTTATACATGTGAATATGAATTAGGTAATCCAGCTGGGTATTTAAATTTGGCTGAATTATATGCTAAGAGAGAACCCATGAAAGCACTGGAGTTTTTACATCAGTTGATGAAAAAGAGCCCCAATGACAATGAATACGAGTGTGAGAAACTTACTGCGCGTATTATGATGACAAGCCAAATGGAAATCTTAGATAAATTGTTTGGAGCAAAAAATGATACAGCTGATGGTGTATTGGTTTAATGAAAAATATTGAAAAAAATTTAATATAAGCGTTATGGTTGATAAAGTTTAAATTAAATGAGAAGGAAACATATCGATGGTCATCTGAGAAGGAAAATAAAGAAATATAAGTTGCAAAAAATATTTTATTATACGGATATGTTTCGTTCTGTGTTGGAATTCACCGATGAAGATGATCGAATGAATATATATAAAGTAAATAGATATTTCCGTAAATATATTATATCTTCGAAATTCGATCCGGTATATTATAAATTTAATTCTGATTTCTTTTTTGATAATTTATATAATGAGAAAGTGTTGGAGGTTTATGAGAAGTATCCCTTGATGTTTGAGAAATTGTTGACTGTTGATTTTCTTAAAGTTTTTTGTTGTTGTGAAGAGCCGCAAATGATACGTTATATGTTTGAAGAGCCGTTCAATGTATATAGTTGTGGGGAGAAAACATTTAATTGTCAAGCGTGTGTAATATATAATTTTTTTCGGCCGGCGGTGCCGTGTTGTATGTGGAGACCGATTAGGAGATATAATTGGAGCGCTTACGTATTTAATCCCGATTTTGACGGAGATCAAATGAGTCGTGATATCTATAATATTTATCCAAAAGTGGAGCAGAAGATGCCCAAACAAATAAAATATATTAACCCAGAAAAAAAGATTATAGTCAGACCAAAATCGTTTCGTCGATATAAAAAATTGAATAGATGATTATTTTGTTATGTTTAATGTTGAATTAGTTGAATAGAGTTGGCTGCCTGATGCTGAATTATTTTATCTTGCTGGTGTGTGCTTATGGGGTTTATCGGTGGAAATATGGGAAGGAGAAAATCGTAAATGTTGAACAGAAGCGCATTATTTTCTTGAGTAGTGCGAAGATGAATGCTACAGTTATTTTGCGATGTTTTGGGCAAATTCCTGGAGCACAAATATACAATCAATTTGCTATGGATCCGATTCATCCGGGTTATACGAGATGGGATTTTGTTGATGACGATCACTTGGGAAAAATTCAAAATATGATCAGTTTAGCTAATCGGAATAAATCTGATATTTTCTTTCATGAGAAAGTGGGGAATATTAGTTTGAAAGAATTGCAGATTTTGAAGACGAATGGATTTAGTATTGTTTTGGTGCTGAGGGATCCGAGGAAGCAGTTTAATTCTTTGGGGAAATCGAGTGTTGGTAATGAAAAATTGAAAATGAATTATCTGAGTGTTGGTTGGGGCAATATTGAGAAATATTTTGATGAAGCGATGTTCGATTATGTGATTGATGCGGTGAAATTCTTAGATGATAATTATTATCGTAGTGTGGTGTTTGAGAATTTGCAGTTGAAATATCATCCGAAAATGGCTAATAACATGGTTCGTTTTCTGGGGGATAGATTTAAGGAGATCTGTTCTTTGCAGGGGGATAAGAATAGTTTGGCGATGTCATCGATTTTGTTACATATGGATTTGGAGAGTGTGAATATGGACGGTTTCAACAAATGGGAACAGGGGTTTTATCCAACTGCTTTCGCAATCTATAAAAAAATTGAAATGAAAGGGAGTTTTAAAAGTTCTTTAGAGTAGTGATTGTTCGAGAACTCAGCGATGGAACGAAAAGCGGATTTGGTTGTTGGGGTTTTTCAGTTGGGTTCGAAGACAAGTCATAGGTCTGAAAGCGGCGGGTTGGCGAAGAAATTTATCCCTTATGAGAAATATGAGGGGAATGTCGGGGAATTTCATGTTTCCGTTCCCAAGGAGAAGAGGAAATTTCTTGATCTGTATGCGATTATTAGGGTTACTGCTGTGGGTAAGAATGGTATTGGTTATGGGAATATCGAGAGAGTGCTAGGTGAAGTTGGAAATGAAATCGGTGAGAAAGAGTATTTGAAACAAATATGTGTGGTCAATTGGATGAATAATAGGAAGATTGCAGGAGATTACTTGGTTGATATGCATGAGCTGCAACGGATTGATTTGGGGGTGAGGGCGTATTCTATTGATCCACCTGGGTGTGTAGATATCGATGATGCGTTGTCGGTGGAATGCAGTGCTGCTGGATTTAATGTTGGAATTCATATCGCCGATGTCAGTAGTTATATTATGATGGGCTCGCCGTTGGATCTGGAGATAAAAAAGAGGGGCGAATCAGTATATCTCTCCGCGGGGCAAGTGAATATGATTCCTGATAAATTGGTTTCACATTATTCGTTGAAAGAGGGAGAGGTAAAATGTGTGTTAAGTTTGATGATTAAGTTTGATTCAGAGTTGAGGATGCAGGAGGCGAAATTTTTGCATGGGAAGATCACAGTGGGAAAGAATTTGTCCTATGACTCAGCGCAGGAGATTATTGATCGGAAGGGAGATGAGTTGTTAGCCCGGATGTATGAGTTGGGTGGGAAATTATTTGTGAAGTTGGAGATGGGCGCCCAGGGGAAAGTATATGATGTTCATACGATGGTTGAGGTGTTTATGATATTGGCCAATAGTCAAGCGGCTAAGCAGGTTGCTTTGGTAGATGAGAAGGGTGTGTTGCTGAGATGTCATAAGGGAGCGAAGAGGCCGGTTTATAAATTAGATAGAGATAAGAATCCAGATTTGGTAATGAGGGCGAATAATTTGATGATGCTTGCAGCGGAGTATTCTTTGGGAATTGGGGAGAAGACGCAACATGAGGGTTTGAATGTTGATCTGTACACACATTTTACGTCTCCAATTAGGCGCTATGCGGATATTATTGTGCATAGGAGTGTTCATCGTGTTATCACGGAAGAAAAGGAGACTGCTTTAGTTCCAGCGGAAACAATTGTTCATCTAAATGAAGTACACAGCAGATATGCAAAATGTGAACGGCGATCGCATCTTATTGATAAAATATTTGAATTGCAAAAGAGTAAGGGAGAATTGTTTCGTTTGGAAGGATTTATTGTTGGTGTTAGTGCTGATAGGGCGAAAGTGTTCGTTAGAGAGCATGATTTGACAGTTGATGTAGTATATTTTGATAAAAAAATAGCAGATTTAGTTAAAGTTGAAATTATTGATGATGGTAAGATTTCAGAAGTTAGAATTTCGAGAGAGGGCCGTGAGGTTAGGTTGGAATTATTTCAGAAGGTGTGCGTTGAGGTTATCATATCGATGAACCTTCGAGGGAAAATGTTTTGTAGTATGGTGAAGCCACATATTATGATGCTTTTTGATGAATATCAACACATGATAGAGCAAAGGGAATATGATTCAGATGATTGAAGATTTTTTTATACGGGTAAAATAATTTTTGATTGATTTAGTAGCATTGCATAGGGGAAAGAAATGTCGTCATACATCCATTTTTCTATTTCCTGAGTGTGAATATTGGCAAAGAAATAGAGCCAAATTACTATGATTAAAGATATTAGAGTGATTACTGTTAAGATAATTGTGGCGATGGCGACTTGGATGAGAACGATGAGGTATAATGGCGTTGTCAAATCGAAACAGGATTCAGCACAGTGTTCCGCGAATGCCCAGAATGTTACTATCATAGAAGGAATTGTCAGAATTAAAAACGCTCCGCCAAACTCGCCGTTGTGTATTATATATTCCGCTACAGATGAAAATATAGTTAAGATTAAGAGAATATTTGTTATTATTGTCGCTGGAGCGCCATTTTCATTCAATCGGAGTTCTTTTTCCGAAAAAACGATTAATGATGTGATTTCAGCTATAATTAAGACGCTGCAGAAAAATATGAGAAGGCGGGCTTTTGGGGGAACCATAATTCTCTATTCTGAATGATTTATATATAAAAAGAAATTCAATGTGTTAATTTAGTCAATTTTTTAGTAATCATCTGAATCGCAGCAGCGACAGTTGATATCGTCGCAACAGTTATAATTGGGCTGTGTGGGAGTACACCCCGTGTGATAATATGTTGTCCCTCTAATAGTAACTTTCGAAGTGGCCACGAAGGCTTCATTACATTTTCGACATTTATGACTACCATCAGTTTCTAACATTAATGGCGCATCGGTAATTATTTTTAATAAGTTATTTGGAATTATTTTTTTATCCACATCGTCCTGCAGAGGGTTCCGTGCAGCGTATTTTGGAGATTGAGGAAGGTACTTTTTGATCCAATTCAGATTGATTAATCTTCCGGTGAAGAACCAATGAATTACGGAGATTGTTAGGGTGATGGTATAATATGTTGTGAAGGTAAGTGGGGGGATGAGGGAGATGAGGAGCATTATGTATAGTGGTGTTTCTATGTGAAAGCATGATGAATATTCGCAATGTAATAAGAAAGAGGTGATGGAAAGGATTGGACCGATAAACCCGAATGTGATTTTGATTATGAAGGAGCCTATTATTCGCCTTGTGTCACAAATGTGTTTGGGAGCGAATAATTTTAGGATGTGGT
>Ga0207047_1071_pt1 | contig 24167 bp, 15 predicted proteins | sample Alteio_BWMinCont_67_FD_153302 | JGI IMG/M metagenome (GOLD analysis project Ga0207047, IMG submission 153302) | Enriched cells from forest soil in Barre Woods Harvard Forest LTER site, Petersham, Massachusetts, United States -... | ecosystem: Environmental > Terrestrial > Soil > Temperate forest >...
ACCGTTTACGCCTGCAAGATGCTGGATGGCGCCGGAGATGCCTACGGCTATGTATAAATTGGGACGGATCGTGCCGCCTGTTTGCCCCACGTGTTCATTGTGGGGGCGCCAGTGTGAGTCGGCTACGGGGCGTGAGCAGGCAAGGGCTGCGCCGAGTTCTTTGGCAAGGGCTTCGAGTACGTACCAGTTTTCGGGTCCTTTCATGCCACGTCCGCCGGAGACTACGAGTTCGGCTTCGGATAAGGGGACGCTGCCAGATGCTTTTGCTACTTCTTTTACCTGTATGGAAAAATCCTTGTCTTCAAATGGTACTTCCAGCTTTTCTACTGTGGCACTCCCCTCTCCTTTCGTAACCTGGAAGGTGTTGGGCATGAGGGAGATAACTTTTACATCGGTATTGACGCTTACATAGGCAAAGCCTTTGCCGGAAAAAACATTTTTCTTTACTACAAATCCTTTTGACAAATCGGGATAGGAAACTGCGCCGGCTACCAGCCCTGCTTTTAAACGGGCTGCTGCTCCGGGGGCTACTGCTTTGCCGATGGTGTCGTGGAGAAATACAATTACTTTGGCGTTTTCTTTTTGCGCCGCGGCAAGTATGACTTTAATGTAAGCTCGCTGGTTGAAGTTTTCGAGGCGAGCGTCAGTAGTGTGCAACACTTTTGTGGCGCCATATTGACCGAGCGTTTGCATTTGCTCATCGCTGACATTGCCTACTGCAAGGGCAGTAATGGTTGTTCCTGTATTTTTCGCAATATTGGCGGCATATTGTATGGCTTCAAGAGATTTTTTCTTGAAGACGCCTTGAGAATGTTCTACTAAAACGAGCACCATATAATTGTTAATGGTTAATTGTTAATGGTTAATGATTAAATTACTTTGGCTTGGGTGTGGAGGAGGTTTACGAGTTCGTCCATGTTGTCTGCGGGTATCATTTTTACGCCGGTTTTGGCGGGGGGCAGTTCGTAAGACACTATTGTGGTGAGGGGTTGTATTGCGGCGGCAGGTACGACCTTGAGGGGTTTGGTACGGGCTGCCATTATGCCGCGCATGTTTGGGATGCGGGCTTCGGCAACTCCTTTCTGGCAAGAGATAACCAATGGTAAATCAGCGGCATCTGTTTCTTCGCCGCCTTCTATTTCACGGTTTACGGTGACTGTATTTCCGGCAATGTCTATTTTGGAGGCAAAACCGATGTAATTCATGTCGAGCAAGGCTGCAAGCATACCGCCTACGGCTGCGTTGTTGTAATCAATAGATTCTTTACCACAAAGGACGAGGTCGTAGCCGATGGTTTTTGCATACTCGGCAATTTGTGCGGCGACCATGTAGGGGTCGTTGCTTTCTACATCGATACGGATGGCTTCGTCGCCGCCCAGCGCTAAGGCTTTACGTATGACCGGCTCTGCAGCGGCTGTGCCGACTGTTACCAGGTGCACTGCGGTGGCTGTGCCGGCTTCCTTTAGTTCGAGGGCGCGCACTAAGGCGTACCACTCGTCGTAAGGGTTGATAATAAAGGTTACGCCTTGTGTGTTGAAATGCGTGTTGTTGTCGCTAAAGGCTATTTTGGTGGTGGTATCGGGAACGGGACAAATGCAGACGAGTATCTTCATTGAAATAAAATAAAAGCCAAAATTAAGAAGAATTTCAGGCTAATACCAATTAGGTGTAAAAATTTGTTTTTCGTTATTTACAAATGAGCTAATCAAGTTTTTTCACCTGTTCGCTATAAAATGCATAGCCAGCGCGAGATATACTCATTTCGTGAGATTGCTTCGTTCCTCGCAATGACGGGTATTATGTAAAAAAGACGGGAAGTATCCCGTCTCTATAATTTATATCTTTAAAACGTATCAATTATTTATTCAGGCTTACTAACTCGTCCAGCGCATTGTCGACGAGGATTCGTCCGCAATGTTCGCAAACGATGATTTTTTTGTGTTGGCGAATTTCGGACTGGCGCTGCGGGGGAATAACATTAAAGCAACCACCACATGAATCGCGAAGTATGGGAACAATTGCCAAACCATTGCGGTAGCTGCGGCGAATACGCTCGTAAGCAGACAGCAGGCGTGGGTCAACTTTTTCTTTAGCTGCTTTTGATTTTTTGGAAAGGGCAGCTTCTTCTTTTTCTGTTTCGGTAATGATTTTTTCGAGGTCGGTGCGTTTTAGTTTCAACGCCCCTTCTACTACTTTTATTTTCTCTTCAGTTACTATGCGGGCATTAGTACGCTCCTTTACTTCAACATTAGCATCCTTAACGTGCTTTTCATTGAGGCGTACTTCAAGTTCCTGCATCTCAATTTCTTTATTAAGCGCTTCGTACTCACGGTTGTTTTTTACATTGTCCTGCTGCTTTTCATACTTTTTGATTAAAGCCTGTGCTTCTTTCTTAGCAGCAGTCTTGGTTTCAATAAAAGTAGTGATGCTTGTTATTTCAGCGTCAATATTCTGAACACGTACCTGCAAGCCTTCTATTTCATCTTCAAGGTCTTTTACTTCCATAGGAAGCTCACCTTTGAGTGTTTTAATCTCGTCGATTTTCGAGTCTATTTTCTGTAACGTAAGTACCGCGGTGAGTTTTTCCTCAACCGAAAAATCTTTAACTGTAGCCATTAGCAAAAATATTTAATCGGATTTGTTGATAATCCTGATAAAAGAGGTGCAAAATTAGGGAATTTTTTCTTAAGTATGGCTTCAAATATTTCTACGGTGAATTGTTCGCTTTCATAATGCCCTATATCGGCAATGATAATCCTACCTTCAGCATCAAAAAATTGATGATATTTGAAGTCGCCGGTGATGAATACGTCTGCTTTTGCGGCTATGGCGTCCTTCAATAAAAAGCTGCCTGCGCCCCCACATATTGCAATTTTATGTATTTTTTTATTTAATAAGGCAGTGTGACGTATGCAATTTGTTTTCATGCTTTCTTTAAGAAACTTGAGAAATTCAGTTTCTTCCATAGGATTGGGTAGAAAACCGACCATTCCTGAGCCAATTTCCTGATTGGGATTTTGTAGGGCTATTAGCTCATAGGCAACTTCCTCGTAGGGGTGGTTTTCGAATAATGCCTTTAATACTTGTCCTTCCCTATGCTTTTCAACCAATACCTCTATTTTCACTTCATTTAATTCTTCACGCGCACCTCCGGCCATTCCAATGGCAGGATTTGCTTGTGTGCCGGGTTTGAAAGTGCCGGCGCCGTTTATATTAAAACTGCATTCAGCGTAATTACCTACACTGCCTGCTCCGGCTTCAAACAGGGCATTTCTTACTTTATCGGCAACATCAAGCGGCGCGTAAGTGTATAATTTGCTTAGGGTATTTGTTTTTACTGATAATATAGCGGTGTTCTTTAAACCCAATTTTTCGGCAATTTTTGCATTTACACCATTGCGGACATTGTCGAGGTTGGTGTGGGCGGCGTAGATGTTTATGTCGTTTTTAATTGCCTTTTGAATGATGCGCTCTACATAGGTGCGACCTATGATTTTTTTGACGCCGGAAAATATAACGGGATGATGCGCTACAATCATATTACAGCCTCGTTGTATGGCTTCATCTACTATAGACTCGGTAACATCAAGCGATAATAAAACGCCTTTTACTTCGTCGTTCATATTACCTACCTGCAGGCCACAATTGTCATAGCTTTCCTGATATAGGGGGGATGCGAATTGTTCTATGGCGTCAATTATTTCTTTGGCTATCATATATTATTACTTTTTCTGAACCACTGATTAAAGCTGATTAGACTTATTACACTGATTGTGTCTTCAATATTTCAATTGGTGAGTGTAAAGATAGTGAATGGCATTAAGGTACTAAAACGAAGTTTCACATCTCAATAATCCGGTTGCAACTTCTTCAATCATCATCATCAGTTCCTTGTATTTCATCTTCCTTTGTACCCTTGCCGACGTGTATTTTAGGATTGTCTTCCGTACCGGTAATGGTCATGGGTATTCCTATTACTCCAAGCGGTGGAAGTCCGAGCCTGAATTTAAGGTCGAGGGCATTGCTGAAACTTGCCTGTCCTTCAAACCTTAGCCTAAACCCCGCCATGTGCATCCTGGTGCGCTCTATAGTAATAACATTATGAGCAATAGTAGAGTAAATTTTTATTTTAGATACATCGGAATTTCCCCTAAGGCTATCGTTGCCGGCTTGTTTCCCTACGGCATTAAATAATTTGAAGCCGTGCATTTTTATTTTCTTTGCAGACAATACTCCACACCCTTTTAATGAAGGATATACCGGCATCATATTGCTATTAAGCTCCCCGCTCAACTGGTAATCCAATGAGATAAGACCTTCGGCATGTTCTGCAGATGAAGCGAGGTCGTGAAACAACTTAATGGTTTTATAAGCTTTTCTTACGTCAAAATCTTTTGCGGTGATATGGTAGTTAAAAAATGCTTTTTGCGGTGTAATACTTGTATAGGCAGCAGCCATTGATATGGGCGCACCTATCAAATTAAACTCGGTTTCCTTCAGTATAATACTATCGTTATTAATTATCATCCGTCCTTTGGCATCGTTAATAACTATGTCGTTATACTTTACCGTTTTTACATCAGCAGTAAAGTTCAGGTTAAGGTTTTTAGGTACGAGGATTACTCCCGATTGGCTGCTGCCGGGTTGTGCAGATTTAGGGGGTGAATGGGACGTGTCTGAAAATGCCATGAAATCATCTGCAACAATAAGGTCGCTTTTCAGATTAAAATCTCCTGTTAAAACCGAGCCGGGTTTTACGGCATAATCAATTACGTTTGATAATGCGCCGTTTAAAATAATTAACGAATGGGCATATTTTACGGCGAATGTATCAAATTGCATTTTAGCCTGGTTAAAACTAAAAACACCTTTGCTGATAACAAAAGGTTTCGGATACAGTTTTGTTGAGCATGTGACATTTTCAACTTTCAATGTACCCTTGTTAAACAACTTATCGTAATGACCTGCCCGGACATCGCTTTGTTTTCCTTTCAATGATAAGTCAGCATCAATTATACCGGTTGCGTTATACCCTTTCCGGGCAAAGACCTGATATATTTTGCCAACGTCCAGTTTGCCGTTTAGATTGATCTGATATTGAAGGTCAGTAAAATCATGCAATTCCGCCTGAAGCGAAAAGGGTTCATGCTCAAAATTGAATGTTACAGGATTAATAGAAACATTGAGTCCTTTTGATGAACCTGTTTTGTCTGTAATTTTTGCGCTGACCTGTATATTTTCAACCGGATGCGGGTAGTATTTTGTTTTGACCGAACCGTTTTGCAACGTAATATTCGCAGCAATTACGGGGTATTTCTTTTTCGCAGGCAGATAGTTTCCTTTAGCGCGAATATCGGCGGTCAGGTATCCTTTCAGGTCAAGGCTGTCAATGGGATAAATTTGCTTAATATCTTCGAGATGAAAATTAGTTTGCAGCATAGCATCAACCGGAAAATCGGCTGCATTTTTTAGCTTAAAGTAGCCTCTTATATAATTACCCATGGCAGACGCATTCAGGCTGTCCAGTACCACGCTGATATGCTTATAATTATTATCGGGGCAATCTGCACGCAGATTAAACCTGATATCTTTAATCGCTTGCGACAAAGAGGTATATTTAAAATAACCGTCTCTGAAAGACGACGACAGGGTAAACTTAGGAATGCTTGCAATTACGGTGTCCGGCTTCTTCAATCCTTTGTGTTCAATGCGTGTGGCGTATTTGCCTTCGGCAAGTAAATGGAGGGTGTATTTTCCTTTGATGTCAAAAGGTTTTATTCCGAGCGCCCTGTTCCATTTTTCAAGGTCTATTTCTGAATTTACCCTCGCATAAATATCGGGTGCATCAAATCCTTTAACTCTTAACACAGAACTGAAGTAGCCGTCTGCAATATTGAAATAAAACGAATCAACGTTTACCGATAAGCTATCAGGATTAAGACCCGGTAACTTTGCTGACATATCCATGTATAAATTGCGTACGGGAGCCGGCGACTTTTCATTGGAAATATAGCCGTTTCTCACTTTGACATTCATGGTGATATCCGGCATGATACTGTCTTTGGCAATATACTTCCCTGTTAAGGCAAATTGAATGTTCCCGGTTCCGCTTATTTCTGTTTTTTTAAGTAATTCCTGGTATTTTGATGGCAGGGCGGTAATAATTTCGTCAAGGTCATTTTCATGTGAATCTAAATTGAAATCCATATCATAACCATCTTTCAAAAATTCAAATCGCCCTTTAAATTCTACGGGGAATTGATTGATGTTGATATTATTTTTCTGAAAAATAAAAGTCAGCGACTTTGTGTTGATTTCAGTTACGAGGTCGGCATTTATTTTCTTACCAATAACATAAGGTTGTTGGTTAAAGTAAAAATCAAACGATGCAATTTCGGTATGGGTGTAGAGGTCAAAAACATCCTTACTCAGATCACCGCTGCCTGAATAATTAAATCCGCGGGCATTAATCGTTACGGGTAAGGACAGGTCGTTGTATATCAACGTGCTATTTTCAACCAGTATCTTATTGATACCTAATGATGCTCCGTTTGTATCAGTTACCGCGCTGTTATTTTGCGGTTTCGACTTATAAATATTATAGTTGGCATGACCTTCGCTATCAACCTGTATATTAATGAACGCCTCGTTTAAAAATATTTTATTGATTGTTATTTTGCTGTTCAATACGGATGAAAGGTCTATCCCGAGGGATATTTCTTTTGCTGCAATTAAGGTGTCTTGCTCAAACGGGGCACTCCCCTTAAGGGAAACATCATACATGGTCAGCGTAAGCGATGGAAACCTTTTAAAAAAAGACAAGTTTGTGTGCGAAAAAGAAATGTGCCCGTTTATATTGTTATTTACCCATTGGTCTATTTTGCGGTTAATTGTTTTCGGGAAAATATGAGGCAATAAAAAAAGTAGCAATACAAAACTGCCCAATAGGATACCACCAACTTTCAGCATTCTGAGTAATATCCTTGTAATGGGCTTTTTCATAAGAGCAGTTGGCGGATTTGTAAAAATAGGCAATAAAATTAGTGCCAAGATAAAAATAACGAGCTGCAAATGAATATAATTCCTTGATTTCCATATCTGAGGTGCTACAGTTGACCCCTTGGAAGCTCAGTTATTATCAGACCTCCTGCATAATTAAAATAGTTCTGCAAATCCCATATATACTTGCGCGATATTGGGTAGCCCCGACGGGCAAAGGTTTTTTGATATTTTATTTACTACCAACCTATAGCCCCGACGGGGCATACCGTATTTTATAATAGTGCACCTATAATTTAAAATAATTTATCCAGGAGGCCTGCTCTTTGCCGGAATTATGGGAAGCATGTTTATACCATTTTAGACATGTAAAATACCCAATGAAATTCTTTTGGCTAAAGCCGAAGTTGTTTATTTTACCCCCCGACTTGAAAGTCGGGGCAATTAATTTCGAAGTGTGATATTAATGTCTAAAATGTTATTACTCATTATTTACTACTGCTTCTGCCGACTGGTCGTCGTAGGGTCTTTTATCAAATTTTCTGTAAGCCCAGCCGAATATGAGGGGGAATACCCATAATGAAAACATCATTGCACAAAGAATACCGCCAATTACGACACGAGCCAATGGCCTGCTGCTTTCTGAGCCAATGCCATGCGACGTAGCAGCCGGTAATAAGCCGATAGCAGCCATCAAGGCAGTCATCATAACGGGTCTGATTCTCTGATTTACGCCGAGTTTTATTGCGGTATGCAGTGTGTCTGCCCCCGACCTCACTTTATGCAGGTTTTCTTTAAATATTGTGATGAGGATAATGCCATCCTGAATACAGATACCAAACAAGGCGATGAAACCTATGCCTGCGGAAATGCTGAAATTAGTGCCGGTAATAAACAGGGCAACAATGCCCCCTACTATGGCAAACGGCACATTGAGAAATACCAACCCTGCGTCTTTAAAGTTGCCAAACATGCTAAGCAACAAGACAAATATCAGAAACAAACTAATAGGCACTACCTGCGCCAGACGTCTCTGTGCCCGTTCCTTGTTTTCAAAATCTCCTTGCCATGCCATACTGTATCCTCTTTTTAAATGAATTTTCTCCTGCACCTTTTTTTGCGCTTCGGCAACCGTACTACCCATATCGCGACCACGCGCAGAAAATTTAAGTGCTGCATACCGCTCGTTCTCATCCCGGAAAATCAGGCATGCGCCTGTCTTCCTGCTGATGTCGGCAATTTCTTTAATAGGCACTTTGGAGCCGTTTTGCGTAGGCACTAACAGATTACCTATATCTTCCTGTGTTTTACGGTATTCTTCCGGCAGGCGCACCCTAATGTCAAATGTCCTGATACCTTCATAAAGTGTGGACGCAGTGAGCCCCCCAATGCCCATTGCCAATACGGCATTGGCATTGGCTGTTGTGACACCATATAGCGCCATTTTTTGCTGATCAAGGTTTACATCAATTTCAGGCTGCCCTATGTTATGCATTATCCCAAGGTCTTCAACACCGTGAATGTCTTTCATTACATTGTAAACTTCATTTAACTTTTGCTCCATGTAAGTTAATGAGTCCCCATATATTTTGACAACCAACGAACCTTTTACACCTGATACCGCCTCCTCGACATTATCCATAATAGGTTGTGAAAAGTTGAGGTTTACTCCGGGTATTACGGATAGCTTTTTAGTCATTTGGTCAATCAATTCATCTTTGGAAATCTTTGGATTCCACTCAGACTCGGGCGACATCAGCACATCAAATTCTTCATTGTAAAACCCCGTAACATCTGTTCCATCATCAGGTCTGCCGGTTTGTGATACAACACATTGCACTTGCGGAAACTTCATTAATATATCCCGCACCTGCAGGGACACACCAACCCCTTTTGGAAGAGAAGCACTATAAGGCAACTGGACTCTCAGCCAAATAGCCCCTTCATTTAATTGCGGGAGAAATTCAGAGCCGAGGAATTTGAAAGAATATATGCCGACTACTACAATAACGGCTGCAGAGATTAAAACAATTTTCTTGTGTTTGAAAGAAGCTACAAATCCACCGAGCATAATTTTGGTAAGGAAATGTACAAACGGATTATGCCGTTCATGTACATTCTTATTAAGCAGCATGGAAATAAGAACGGGCACGAGCGTAAGGGTGGTTATCAGGGCGCCTAATAATGCAAACCCGAGTGTGTAGGCAAGCGGGGAAAACATTTTCCCTTCCACCTTCTGAAAAGCAAAAATGGGAAGCAGGCACGTAATAATAATGACCTTTGAGAAAAAGATGGCTTTGCCCATTTTAGTACCCACCATTTTATACATACCCATTTTGGCAAGCTTATTAAACTTTTCCATTCCCACTTCTTCGGCTTTTGCATTTAATGCTACAAATAACCCCTCCACCATTACAACAGCTCCATCGATAATAATTCCAAAATCAACCGCCCCCATCGATAATAAATTTGCTGTCATACCCATGATGTGCAGGCATATAAACGCGAACAACAAAGACAATGGAATAATAATAGCAACAATGAAAGTAGTCCGCCAATCGAACAGGAATAATGATACGAGTATAATAACCAATAAAATTCCTTCAACAAGATTATGCAGCACGGTATGTGTAGCATAAGAAATCAGATCTTTGCGATTATAATAAGGTACAATCTTAGTATCGGCAGGCAATATATCGCGGTTGAGTTTTTCCACTTCTTTTTCCACTCCCGCTACCACTTCCGATGGATTTTCTCCTTTCCGCATTACAACAATACATTCCACGACATCGTCCTGATTAGTAATAACACGCTTGCCCGCAGAATCTTTAGCAGCATCAGCCCTGGTAATCCATCCGAGACGGGGCACATTGGATATTTCCACTGTGGCAACGTCTTTGACCAAAAGAGGGACGCCATTATTATTCTCAACGATAATGTTATTTATTTCATTGATGTCGTTGATGAGTCCTATTCCACGAACGGCATATGCTTCATCATTCTCAATTATCATGTCGCCGCCAATGTTAATGTTGGTATTTTGCACTGCGGTAAACACATCCAACGGCGTAAGACCTAACGAGGTAAGTTTTCCGGGGTCAACTTTTATTTCATAAGTTTTGGTTTTGCCTCCAAAGCTATTTATATCGCCCACGCCCGGCACCGACCTTAGCCTGCGGTCTATTACCCAGTCCTGTATTGTTTTTAACTCTCTCACATCCCGGAAAGTGCTTTTTATGGTGTAGCGGTAAATTTCTCCGGTGGGTCCTATAGGCGGCTGAAGAGCAGGGGTTATATTAGGAGGAAGTGTTGCATTACCTATGAGACTCATTACCTGCAACCTTGCCTGCGGGTCTTTTACATTATCGTCAAAAATGATTTTTACATAAGACAAGCCAAAGATGCTTGTAGAGCGGAGACTTACTTTTTGCTGTACCGGATTTAACGCAATTTCTATAGGAATTGTGATGTACTTTTCCACTTCTTCGGCGCTTCTGCCGGGCCATTGAGTGATAATGTCTATTTCGGTATTGGTAACATCCGGGAAGGCTTCAATGGGCATATTCCTGAAGGTGATAATCCCTGTAATTACCAACGCTCCGGCAGCAAACAATATGAAATACTTATTTTTTAGAGAAAATACAATTATGGCTCTTAAAAACTTGTTCATGCTATGGGGTAAAAGATTTTATAGTTATCGCGCTATTGAGACCATTCAGAGGTCTTGCATTATTTTGACTATGCAAACCTATCGGCGCGGGATTAGAACGAGATTAGACAGAGATTAAAAACGGATTAATTTCTGATTAGATTTTTTTAATCCGGGATTTTTATTGGTGAGATTATTTGCAATAAGTAAAAAATGAGCCGTAGCAAAGCTCACCTTTAGAGCAATACCAGTTTAGTTAAGAAAATTGCTATCCACCAAAAAAATATTACGCCCTTTCAGGGCTTTGTGTGGTACCTATATTGTACCGGGGGCTTCACCCCCGGCTAATATTATTAAGCCCTTTCAGGGCTTTTTTTACGGCTCTTATATAACCTAAAATAAAGTAGTGTAAATGATATTTCCTTAACTTAATAACATTGCCCTTAGAACACAGCATGCTTGTCTATAAAGGAAAAACTATGCAAAAACATGGAGCACTTATTCAAATATGCTTATTTACTATGAACGTGAATATAGTCTTACGGCTTTACTGAGGGGACATTTTTTATTCGTTTATTTCTATCGCATCTCCTGATTGGTAATCCTTTGCTCTTTTATTAAAATTTCTGTAAGCCCAGCTAAATATCAAGGGGAATACCCACAATGAAAATAGCATTGCACAAAGAATACCACCTATCACAACCCGCGCCAGCGGTCTGCTGCTTTCTGAGCCAATGCCATGGGATATGGCTGCCGGCAACAAGCCAATCGCAGCCATCAAAGCTGTCATGATTACCGGTCGTATTTTTGAATTCACTCCCATTTTTATAGAAGCGTATAATGAATTATCACTCCCCTTCATTTTTTCAAGGTTTTGTTTAAATACAATTATCAGCAAGACCCCGTTTTGAATGCAAATACCAAACAGCGCGATAAATCCGATACCGGCAGAAATATTGAAATTAGTGCCAGTAATAAGCAGTGTAACAATACCGCCGACGATAGCAAAAGGCACATTAAGGAATACAAGGAGGGCATCTTTAAAGTTGCCAAACATGGTGAATAATAAAAGTAAAATGAGTAAGAGACTGATAGGCACAACTTGAGCAAGGCGTTTGGTGGCTCGTTGCTGGTTTTCAAAATCGCCCTGCCATGCCATGGTATAACCATATTTTAAGCGCACTTTTTCTTTTACCTTTTTCTGAGCTTCTGCAATCGTACTACCCATGTCACGATCCCGTATAGAAAATTTCAATGCGGAATAGCGTTCATTGTCATCCCTGAAAATAAGACACGGACCTGTTTTTTGTGTGATAGTTGCTAGTTCTTTTATAGGCGTTCTTGACCCGCTTTGTGTAGGAACAAGGAGATTGCCAATATCATCGGGTGTTTTCCTGAATTCTTCCGGAAGGCGTACCCTTATGTCAAAGGTCCTGGCGCCTTCATACAGCGTTGATGCAGACTGTCCACCAATTGCCATTGCCACAACTGCATTTGCATCGGCAGTAGCAACGCCATATAGCGCCATTTTCTGCTGGTCAAGATTTACGTCGAGCTCCGGTTGTCCTATGTTGTGGATTACACCGAGGTCTGAAATGCCCCTGACGTCTTTCAGAATATTATACACCTCGTTCACCTTTGTCTCCATGTAGTCCAGTGAATCGCCATATATCTTTACGCAGATAGAGCCTTTAACACCCGATACCGCCTCTTCGACATTATCCATAATAGGTTGTGAAAAATTAAGGTCTGCTCCCGGTATCACAGAAAGTTTACGGTTCATTTGCTCAATTAATTCGTCCTTGCTCATTTTCGGTTTCCATTCGCTTTCGGGATAAAGCATTACCGAGAATTCGTTATTGTAAAAACCTGCCACATCAGTACCATCGTCAGGACGGCCTGTTTGAGACACAGCATACTTAACCTGCGGAAATTCCATCAGTATTTTCCTCACCTGTGCGGAAACCTCAACTGATTTTTCGAGAGAAATGCTATAGGGCATTTGCACCCTTAGCCATATAGAGCCCTCATTCAATTCGGGCAAAAATTCAGAACCTAAAAACTTAAATGAAAACAAGCCTATGACCATTATGACAATTGACAGGGGAATTACAATTTTTTTATGTTTATACGCCTTAGTAAAACCGTTGATCATAAAGCCCGTGAGATGATGTACAAAAGGATTATGACGTTCATGAACATTTTTATTCAGCAGTAAGGAAATAAGAACGGGCACAAGCGTAAGGGTTGTTATTAAGGCGCCCAACAATGCAAAACCCAGCGTGTAGGCAAGAGGAGAAAACATTTTGCCTTCAACCTTCTGAAAAGCGAAAATGGGCAACAGCCCGGTAATGATAATCAGTTTGGCGAAGAAGATTGCCTTGCCTAATACGGCGCCGTTTTTCTTGATTAATCCATATTTAGCAAGTTTATTAAAACGCAGCATCCCCATTTCATTTGCCCTGTCGTCCAGGATAACAAACAAGCCTTCCACCATAACTACTGCACCGTCAATGATAATGCCAAAATCCACCGCGCCAAGTGAAAGCAGGTTGGCGGACATGCCCATTAAATTCAAACAAATGAATGCGAAAAGCAGCGCCAATGGAATTATGATAGACACAATCAGCGTGGTACGCCAGTTGAACATGAATAGTGACACCAATAATGTTAAGAGGATAATCCCCTCCGCCAAGTTGTGCGTAACGGTATGGGTTGCATATTCAGTAAGGTCAGAACGGTCGTAATACGGAACGATATGGGTATCCCATGGCAAAATACCATTGTTCAGTTTTTTCACTCTAGCCTTAATGGCATCTACCACTTCGGTAGGATTTGCACCTTTACGCATTACTACGATAGCTTCAACAACATCAGGCTCATCGGTAACGACCCGTTTACCCGCAGAATCGGTTAAACCATTAGACCGTGCCACCCAGCCAAGCCGCGGCAAATTGGATATTTTTACTTGCGCCACATCTTTTACGAGTACAGGTACTCCATTGGTGTTCGTGATAACGATGTTTGATATTTCATTGATATCATTCAACAATCCGATTCCCCGCACTACGAAAGCCTGGTTGTTCCGGACTATAACATCTCCACCAATATTGATGTTTGTTTTTTGAACAGCAGTAAATACATCCAGCGCTGTTATATTCAGGGATGTGAGTTTACCGGGGTCAACTTGTATTTCGTAAGTTTTCGTTTTTCCGCCAAAGCTGGTGACATCACCTACCCCAGGTACTGAGCGCAATTGACGATCCACTACCCAATCCTGAATCGTTTTTAATTCGCGGACATCACGCACCTTGCTTTCCAATGTATAACGGTATATTTCACCCGTAGGTCCCGTAGGGGGCTGCACGGAAGGCTGAACATTAGGAGGCAGGGTGGCATCTTGCAATAAATTCATTACCTGCTGGCGCGCTTCAGGGTCTTTTACGCCATCGTCGAATATCAGTTTTACATAAGACAAGCCAAAAATACTTGTACTGCGCAGGCTCATTTTTCGCTGCACAGGATTCATAGCTATTTCTATAGGAATGGTGATGAATTTTTCCACCTCTTCAGCGCTTCTGCCGGGCCATTGCGTAATGATACTAATTTCAGTATTTGTTACATCCGGGAAAGCTTCAATCGGCATGTTCTTAAAAGTAATAATCCCCGCTATTACCAATGCGCACGCCGCAAATAATATAAAAAACCTGTTTTTTAATGAGAAAGCAATTAAATATTTTATGAATTTGGTCATTAGTTTTTTTTTAATGATTAATTCCCTTTGGAATTTTCATTCTTAGTATAAAATTTTAAAAACGACGCCGAACACACTTTAGGAACGATAACAAAATAAACCCTATCATTCCTTAATTATTCAGTTCCGTATAAATCTGCAAGGCTAAAGAAGCAATTATTTTATCTCCTTCCTTAACGCCTGAACTGAGGTAAGTTTTATCACCTAATGTATTCAATACTTCAACGGGGGTTATATCCGCATCGCCTTTGCCTTTATACACCAGCACATAATAGCGGCTGGTTTCATACACAAGCGCACTGCTCGGTATGCAAAGCGCCTGCCTACCTTCGGGGTTGGACACCAAAACACTGGCGTACATTTGCGGCTTTAAAATGTAATCAGGGTTCTGTAAAACCACACGTACTTTGATAACTTTACTGGATGGGTCAAGCACATTGAGTATTTTATCGACTTTCCCCTTAAAAACTTTATCCGGCTCCGATAAAATCCTTACTTCCACAGAATCACCGAGGTGTACTTTATCAATATTAGCTTCATAAACATTAGCCTGTACCCACACTTCTTTCAGGTCGGATATTGTAAACAGATTAGTCGCATTATCAGCACGGACCGATGTATTGTTCGTAACATTTTTCTGGACAATAAACCCGTTGATTGGAGATTTGATTACATATTCACCTTTGTCATTGTTGCCATTTATTTTCAGTACCTTCTTTGCTGTTTCCAATGCAGATATTGCCTGGTCATAATTCGCCTGAGCAGTGGTTACCTCAAGGCTTGAAGCAAGCCCGCTTTTATACAGGTCAGTTGTAGCATCTAATTGTTTTTTTGTGGATGTAACATTTGTTTCTGCGATGACGAGGTTATTACTATAACCTGCCATCTCACCGCTTTTCACCACAGCAAGTATTTGCCCGGCGGTAACATAATCACCCAATTGAACTCTTATATCCTGCACATTACCACTCACCAAGGAAAAGACATTTACCTGTTTATCCTGATTGAAGTCGACCATGCCTGTGAGTTTTAATGCATTTATTAGCGGGCATGTTTGTACTGAATCGATAACCAATGTATGCAATAAGGAATCCGGTATCCGGTACTTTATTTTTTCTTCCGGTTTTTTTACATTTTCAGAGCAACTTTGCATCAACAATGCAGCAGATAATAACAAGGCTGCAATGCCAATACTAAATTTTACTTTGGGTATTTTTTTATTGATTTTGACGGTCATTTTGACTGGTACATTATTTGTTAAAAAAATCAGTGTCGGTAAGGAAATTGAGGTTTTCCAATGCGTAAACCTTGTTATAGAGAATAGTATTTAATTGCACAATGTTTTGTTTATAGGAATCATAAAAGGTAAGAAAAGTAAGCAGGTTAACATTTCTTTTCATATAATTATCGAGCATCGCACTTGCCAGTTTATCAAAATGCGCGGCAAAGGAAGGATCTATCCCTTTGTATAATTTATCGGCATCTATTGCTTTTTGTAACCCCCGGCTTACTTGTTCCTCAAGAGTATTTTGAGTCAATTGCAATTGTGTATTATTGTAATCAATAAGTATCCGTGCATTTTTTATATTCCCCTGGTTGCGATTAAATATCGGAATATCAAGACCCAAGTTGACGGAATTGAAATCCTTGATGTAGCTTCCCAACTTGTCATACCCTGCTCCTACAGTAAGGTCAGGAACAGCAAGTGCCTTCTGGTAAGAATAGGTCTGCTTGCCTAATAGAAAATTGTCCTGGGCAATCCTGAGGTCTGTCCGGTTCGCATAAGCAGAATCCAACAGGGTTCTTAAGCTATATGCAAGCGGATCGGCGTTCACAATTTCCGGGTTGACAGCAGGGGTATAGTAAATGCCAGGGGCAGCCTTCAACAACAATCTTAACTCGCTTTGCTGGTCATTGATATTATCAATCAGCGTTTGGTATTCGCTCTGCAAAGAATATAACTGAGCCTGGATTTGCACTACTTCAGATTCAGACACATAACCCTTACCCTCCACCTCTTTATAAGCGGCAACTACCTTTTTTAATGCGTTAATTTCCTCATCATAGACCGTCGCAGTTTGCCGGAGGTAATAAATATTAAAGAAGGTACTACGCAATGCCAATTTTAGAGTCACTAACAAGTCTGCCAGATTGTCTTCAGCCAATTTGTAGTTCGTCTCAGCAATCCTCACCTGTTTTTTGATTTTGCGAGATAGCACAATCAATTGTGACAGTTGGGCTGCTTCTTCTCCATGGGCAGCATCTGTTTGAAACCATTTTCCGGTTTCTGAATTATATGCTCCCTGTTCTAGGTTAATGTTGGGATTGGGGTAAAGACGCGCCTGTATAATAAGCGCCCTGGTGGCATCCACATTATATTTCTCAGCTAATATCTGCAAGTTGTTATTAAGAAAAAGCTGTTCCGCTCTTGCGAGTGTAATACTAACAGTGTCCACTTTGGGCAATTGCGCAGTAGTCAGTTTTGGCAGCAATAATAAAACCAACACGCTGACTATTCCGAGCTTATTAATATATTTAATAATGTTTAGTCCCATTGAAGACGTTATATTATTTGAAAGTGCAAATTTATCGGGGAAGCCGGTTAATTTACAGTTAGAACTTTTTAATACACAAAAATTTAACCTATTATATGCGTTTAAATTAATTCATTAAAAATTTTAGTCAAAAATAACCTGAGTTTTTCACATTCTTTTGTGATGATATTAAATACTTCTAATAATAATACACTGATTAAGTAATTAATTTAGCCTAATTATTCCGAAGATATGAATATATTATTAGTGGAAGATGAGCCTAAAGTTGCAGAATTCATTAAAAAAGGGCTAAGTGAACAAAATCATCACGTTGATTTGGCTTATGACGGGTTGTATGGCGAAAAAATGGCGTTAGAAAATGAGTATGACCTCATTATTTTGGATGTTATACTTCCCCATGTCAGTGGTTTGGAGGTTTGCAAGCACATAAGAAAATATAAGGCTGATGTTCCCATTTTAATGCTTACCGCATTAGGAACAATACAAGACAAGGTGTATGGTTTTAATTCGGGAGTTGATGATTATCTTGTAAAACCATTTCATTTTGAAGAACTATTGGTGAGAATAAATGCACTTGGCAGAAGGAAATTATTTTCTTTTCCCGGCACGATTTATACTGCCGGAGATTTGGAATTGGACGGCTACAAAAAAACGGTGAAGAGAGCGGGTAAACAAATTATAATGACCGCAAAAGAATATTCACTGCTGGAATTGCTAATTGTCAATAAAAACAAGGTGCTTTCAAGGTCTTATATAGCAGAAAGTGTATGGGGAATTGATTTTGACAGAGGTACCAATGTCATTGACGTATATATTAGCTACTTGCGCAATAAAATTGATAAAGGTTTTGATTACAACCTGATACACACGGTTATCGGAATGGGCTACGTTCTTAAGGACAGTTAGATTGGTTTATATATTTTTAAGGATGAAAATACGCGACAGACTTTCGCTACAGTTTACTTTAATATTCGCAATACTTCTTTTTCTTGTTCTTGCGAGTATTTTTATAAGCGATGAAAAAAGCCGGAAAATTGACTTCTATAACCGCTTAAGCGACAGAGCGCTTACGGTTGCGGAACTTTTCCTGGCAGAAGATAATTTATCGAAAGAAAAATTTGCTGAGGTCCAAAGACGCTATCCTTTGTATTTACCCCAGGAAACCGTGCACCTCTATAACGATAAATATGAACCGGTATTTATTAATCAGAATACAAATCAATGGTCAAGAGATATTATTGAAAAAGTTGTCGCTCAGAAAACAATACAATACGAAGAGGGGAAAAAACAAACCGTAGGTATTTATTATACTGATAATTCAGGAAATTTTGTTGTGCTTATTTCTGCTTACGACCAATATGGTTACCAGAGACAGCAACAATTATTCTGGTCAATGGTTTTCTCTTTTGTCATTTCCATTATCATCATGTTTTTTCTCGGGAGATGGTTTGCATGGACTGCTTTGTCGCCCATAACAAAGGCTATCAATGAGGTTAAATTTATACGTTCTTCCAGCCTTGACAGGAGATTACAAACAAAGGACAGCAAGGACGAAATAAATGAATTAGTAATGACCTTCAATAATTTACTGGAACATTTAGAGCAGTCGTTTGACGCCCAGAGAGCTTTTGTTACCAATGCATCGCACGAATTAAGAACGCCGATAACGTCTATAATCGGGAATATAGAAGTGACGCTGGCTTTTGAAAGAAATGCAGATGAATATAAGCAAACCTTAAAGAGCGTTTTATCGGTAACTGAAAAGTTAAATGAATTAATCAATAACCTGTTTGAATTAGCCCAAACCACTATTGATGTTAAGGATTTTGAGGACGTACGCCTGGATGAATTAATATGGCAAGTAAAAGACGAATGGATGCATAAAGTGCATGGCAGCCTGATTGAACTAAACTATAACCTGGATTCAGAACCGAAAAAATACACCATACGCGGGAACAGATACCTTTTATTTATTGCGTTAGGCAATATTATAAGTAACGCCATAAAATTTTCGAACAATAAAAAGATAGAATGCACTATTGAGAGCCGGCAAAACGCGACCATCATGCGTATAAAAGATTCCGGTATCGGTATTGCAAAAGAAGATATAAAAGAAATTTTTGAGCCCTTTAAGCGGGGTTCCAACGCTAAGGGCTATGCCGGATTTGGGATCGGGCTATCGCTTACTAAAAAAATCCTTCTTTTACATGACGCCACTATATCCATTAATTCTGAATATAAAAAAGGGACAGAGTTTATCGTTTCATTTCCAGCAGCATCCAATTTTTAAATGGCAGTGTACTTGCCAATAAGCAAGTTAAAATAATTTTGCATTTTAAATTTATTATCGTAATTTTGCGATTAATATTATTCAATAATGGGGGCAACAAAGGCAGAAGAGTTTTCAGTAAAAGATAACAGATTGGCTAAGTATGCCAAAGCTCTTTCCCATCCTGCGCGGGTTGCCATTATTAAACTATTAATTCAGAAACAGGCTTGCATTTGCGGTACTATTGTAGAGGAGCTACCGCTATCTCAAAGCACTGTTTCCCAACATTTAAAGGAATTGAAGGAGGCGGGTTTAATAAAAGGAGATATTGAAGGCGCAAAAGTTTGTTATTGCATTGATGAAAAAGAATGGAAAAGGGCTGAAATTTATATCAAAGAATTATTTATGAGCTATCAATCAGTGCCAACAAAGCGTTGTTGATATTTTTTTGAACCTAATCATCGTTTTATTACGATAAAATAATTAACAATCAAATTCAAACAATATGCAAAAAGAAGAACAGCTTAAAGAGACAGTAATGCAGAAATACAGTGAAATTGCCTTACAAGACAAAGCAACCAACGAATCATCCTGTTGTGGTTCGGGCTGCTGCTCAACAGAAGTATATAACATCATGAGCGATGACTATACTACAATGAACGGCTACAGTGCTGATGCCGATTTAGGTTTAGGATGCGGCTTACCTACCCAATTTGCCAAAATAAAGAAGGGCGATGTTGTGGTTGACCTGGGCAGCGGGGCGGGTAATGATTGCTTTATAGCAAGGTCGGAAACCGGGGAAACAGGCAAAGTAATCGGGATTGACTTTACACCGGCTATGATAGAAAAAGCAAGAGCCAATGTAGAAAAAACAGGTTTTAATAATGTGGAGTTCCGGCAGGGAGATATTGAGAAAATGCCTGTTTCTGCTAACGTAGCCGATGTAATAATAAGCAATTGTGTATTGAACCTTGTGCCTGATAAGGATGGTGTTTTTAAAGAAATATACAGGGTATTAAAAAAAGGAGGTCATTTTAGTATTTCAGATGTAGTATTGACCGGCAACTTGCCCGACGCCTTACGCCGGGAAGCGGAAATGTACGCAGGTTGTATATCCGGCGCAATACAAAAAGATGCGTATATGGAACTCATACATGCAAACGGCTTTGCCAATATAACCCTGCAAAAAGAAAAGCAAATAGTAATCCCCGATGATATTTTAAAGAACTATTTGAATGAGGCAGAACTTTCCGCTTTTAAAGCAGGTAATACAGGTATATTCAGCATAACGGTTTATGCGGAAAAACCTGTTGAGAAAGTAGCATGCTGTGATACCGATTGCTGTAAATAAGGTAATCATTATGCGATTTTTGCAGTAAAAAAAACCGGGAATATCCATTTGAACTATTAAAATTACTTTTGCGGTATGCAAATCCTTGACGGCGTAGAAACTGCGAAACATATAAAAGCCCGGATAAAGCAGGAAACAGACGATTGGAAAGCCAATGGCGGTAAAAAACCGCACCTTGCCGCCATACTTGTCGGCAATAACCCCGCGAGTGAAACCTATGTAAATTCAAAGGTACGTGCCTGTGAAGAGTTGGGGTTTGAATCCAGCTTGTTGCGTTTTGATAGCAATATTTCTGAAAAAGAACTCTTAGGGGAACTGAATAAACTAAACGATAATGATGACGTAGACGGTATATTGGTGCAATTGCCCCTGCCTGCGCACATTTCGCAGGACAATGTTATTAATGCCATTAATCCGGCAAAAGACGTTGATTGTTTTCATCCCGTCAATCAAGGAAAAATGCTGCTGGGGCAACCTACTTTTTTGCCTGCTACCCCTTATGGAATTTTGCTGATGCTGGACCATTATAATATAGATGTAACAGGAATGCATTGCGTAGTTATCGGGAGAAGCAATATAGTAGGTACGCCAATGGCAATATTGCTGAGCAGGAATGGCAAGCCGGGTAATGCAACCGTAACTTTGTGTCATTCAAAAACGAAAAATCTCAAAGAGATTGCATTGACCGCAGACCTTATTGTAGCTGCTATCGGCAAGCCGAAATTTGTAACGGCAGATATGGTGCGCAAAGGCGCCATAGTGATTGATGTGGGCATTAACCGGATTGAGGATGCTACACGAAAAAGCGGTTCGCGATTGGTGGGCGATGTTGATTTTGAACAGGTAGCGCCCCTTTGCAGTTATATAACCCCAGTGCCCGGCGGCGTGGGACCGATGACTATATGCGGATTAATGAAAAATACTTTAACCGCCGCTAAACATAAAAAATAAATGCCAGGCACAAAGAAAAACAAGATAGGATATCCTGTTATGGAAAACTTTTACACCCTGCAGGGCGAAGGGTTCCATACGGGTAATGCTGCGTACTTTATACGTCTTGCCGGTTGTAATGTAGGCTGTGTATGGTGCGATGTAAAAGAAAGCTGGGATGCAACAAAACATCCTGTAAGAACCACTGATGAAATAATAACTGCCGCACTGGAACATCCCGCAAGAATAGCCGTGGTTACCGGCGGAGAGCCTGCTATGTATGATTTGGGCGATTTATGCAACGGTTTACATAATGCAAAATTCAAAGTGCATATTGAAACATCGGGCGCCTACCCCTTGCTGGGCGATATAGATTGGATAACGGTTTCTCCTAAAAAATTTATGCCCCCTTTAAGCAGTTGCCTTGCAAAAGCGAATGAATTGAAAGTGGTCGTTTTTAACCGTAATGATTTTCTTTGGGCGGAACAACATGCCGAAAAGGTAAACGCCACCTGTAAATTATATTTACAACCCGAATGGAGTAAAATGGAAACCATCACGCCATTGCTCATAAATTATATTAAAGACCATCCGAAATGGCAATTATCTTTGCAAACTCATAAATACACAAACATACCATAGACATGACCTGGTTACAAACTATTATACTCGGCATAGTAGAGGGAATAACTGAATTTTTGCCCATCTCCTCCACGGGACACATGATTATCGTAAGCTCCATTATGGGCATCAACGAAGACGATTTTGTAAAACTGTTTGAGGTGGCTATTCAATTGGGAGCTATCCTGTCCGTTGTTGCACTCTATTGGAAAAAATTCTTTGACTTCAGCCGTCTTCAGTTTTATGTAAAACTCTTTGCGGCATTCATACCCGCGGCTGTGATAGGTGCATTATTACATAAGAAAATAGACGCCCTGCTGGAAAGCAGCATGGTAGTAGGATGCAGTTTGATGATAGGTGGTATCATCTTATTATTTATCGACTCGCTATTAAAAAACAAAACAAAAGATACCGACGGAGAGATAACTTATAAAAATGCTTTTATCATAGGTTGCTTCCAGGTGCTGTCTATGATACCGGGCACATCTCGCAGCGCAGCAACCATAGTGGGCGGAATGCAGCAAAAACTTACGCGCAGGCTGGCGGCGGAATTTTCTTTTTTTCTCGCAGTACCTACCATGCTGGCAGCTACATGTTTGAAACTATATGAATTTCACAAAAAGGGGCTCACATTTACACACGACCAAATGTACATGCTTATTGCAGGAAATGTTATTGCTTTCATTGTTGCCTTAGTCGCTATCCAAAGTTTTATAAAGTATGTGCAGCATCATACTTTTCGCGCATTCGGCATATACAGGATATTAGCGGCAACTTTAATTTTCGTACTTATCTACCTGAATGTGATTAAAAAAGAAGTTGCTCATAATGGGGTAAAAAAGGAAACAAGGGTTTCAGCAGTAGCTGCAAAATAAGCCTCACCCCAGCCCTCTCCAAAGGAGAGGGAGGTGTTACTTACCACTTACATTTTGGACTATATTAAGCTTGCAAATTGTTATTACATTTGCGTTGCAAGCAGCAGGTCAAGGTCGGTGTATTTAAAATTGAACCGCTTTGCGATTGCAGCATTTGTAACACAGCCTTTGTACATATACACACCTTTGCGTATTCCGCTTTTAGTGGAAATAATTTCGTCCATACCACCTACGTCAGCACATTGCAATAAAATTGGCATCAATACATTGCTTATGGCGCATGAAGCGGAGCGCGATACGCCTGACGCAATGTTAGGAACACAATAATGTATAACATCGTATTTTTTAAAAACGGGATTCTCGTGCGACGTCATACGGGAAGTTTCAAAACACCCTCCCCTGTCTATACTCACATCTATTATCACAGAGCCCGCCTTCATATTGCTTACCATCTCGTCGGTAACAACTACGGGGGTGATACCGTTTACAGGCTTTAAGGCGCCAACGGCTACATCGGCAGTTGAAAGCTCTTCGGCTAATGTTACCGGTTCTAAAACAGAAGTATAACAACGCCGCCCGATATTATTTTGCAACCGCATAAGGCGGTAAATGGAATTATCAAAAATTTCTACTGAGGCTCCCAATCCGAACGCAGCACGAGCTGCAAATTCACCCACTACACCGGCGCCAATAATTAATACCTTCACAGGGGGTACACCCGATATGCCACCCAATAATATTCCTTTACCGTTATGAACGTTACTCAGATATTTTGCAGCGGTAAGTATAGCAAAGTTGCCAGCAATCTCGCTCATGGAACGCACAATAGGATAGCTGCCCGCATCGTCCTTAATAGACTCCAAAGCAATTGCTATAATTTTCTTTGCAATCAACTGTTCCAAAATCTCCGCCTTAAGTACGGGCAAGTGTATCGGGGAAATAACAACCTGGTTGGGCTGAAGCAAACCCCCTTCTTCTTCAGATATTGGCGCCGCCTTTATTATAGTGGTAGCCTTGTATAATTCTGCTTTATCGTAAACTATATGCGCACCTGCTTCGCTGTAATCGGTATCAAAATAAAATGAGCCCTCTCCGGCGGAATGTTCTACCGCTACGTCGTGCCCGTTGTTTACCAATACCGAAACGGCTTCGGGGGTAAGCGCT
>Ga0207047_1072_pt1 | contig 24153 bp, 18 predicted proteins | sample Alteio_BWMinCont_67_FD_153302 | JGI IMG/M metagenome (GOLD analysis project Ga0207047, IMG submission 153302) | Enriched cells from forest soil in Barre Woods Harvard Forest LTER site, Petersham, Massachusetts, United States -... | ecosystem: Environmental > Terrestrial > Soil > Temperate forest >...
CTTAAGTTAAATGATGTAAATAATTTTATCGAAAATTAATCGCAGTTATGAATTTGTCTTTCAATATAATTAGCTCATACGGGGATATTAGTGAAGAGTTATTTGATTTTATCAAAGCGCATGATGAAGATTTCTATCCCCCTATATCTAAAAGAAAAACGATTACAGATTATGTGCGTTCTATTTTTGATATCGACGGAAGATTCCTTGCGTGCTACGACAACGGCAAACTTGTGGGCTTATTAGGCATTGCATTAGCCCATCCTACTTTCATTCATTTTTATCATTATGCTGCAATAGACAGCGACTACAGAAATAAAGGTATTGCATCCGCTCTTTTTCAAAAAGCGGAAGAAATATGCAGGGCTCACGGCGCACAAAGGGTAACTGCAAGAACATGGTCACTCAACAAAACATCGCAGCTATTACTTGAAAGCAATGGGTTTGTGCATGTGGATACCGTAACTGACGACAGGGGTAAAGGAGTACACACCTATTACTACACAAAATCGCTTGCGGATATGAAATTCCGTCAGCCGGTAAAATTATTGGGCATGATAGGTGGCATGGGCACTTATTCAACAGGCATGTTTGCCCAAACCATATCATGCGTGCCTAAAACGATAATTGAAGAGCAACAACTACTGCCATTCATCATCGTGAATGACCCCACCGTGCCCAACAGGATAAAATATATTACAGAACACAGGGAAGCTGAATTGACAGAAAAACTAAAGGAAGTTATCTCGCTGTTACCACAAGGTAAGCTGTCGCATATTTTGTTTTTGTGTTTTACTATTCATCCTTACATCAGGTCTCTGGATATTGATAGCAATGTGGAAATACTTGACCTGGTAACAATCTCTGAATACCTTGTGAAACGTTCGGGTAAAAAGTATTTGCTCTTAGCCACAAATATTGTTTATACCCACAGCTACTTCCACTCAGATAATATTCATTTTCCCGGTGACCAACACGATAAGCGCATACAGGAGGTAATACGAGACGTAAAGGCAGGCATTGCCCCTCCTCATTATTACCGGCAGGAGGTTGTAGCTATGGCAAAAGCCAATGACTGTGATGGTATATTAATAGGCTGTACCGACATCCACAATATGTTTGGCTTTGACAAGGCTTATAATGGCATTGAGGTCATAGACCCGCTTATTGAACTTGCTTTGATAATAAATGGCAATAGATAATTGGTATCAAAACTCGTTATTCTTCACTTCTGTAACACTACCTTTTTCCCACGCCTTTTTATCTTCTTTGTAAAAATGTTTATTCCGCTCTGTCAATGATTCCGGATCTAAAACTGATAAATCAGGTTTCCCTGCATTCACCCATGCCGTGTACCAAAAATCAGCGGTAGCGGCTATTGCAGTTCTCATTTGCTTTTCCACCATGCCGTTCAACAGTTCATGATATTTTTGTGAATACTCACGTGTATGGATGGGCTGGTTATATTTATTCCTTGCTATTTTTCCGGCACTGTCCATTACATATATTTTGTCCTTCGGAAAACTTTCCTTTAACTGCCTGTCCGCAAGCAGCAGGGTATCCACAAGGCTATGAGTATGGGCAATCATCGTCCAAACAGTTTTTTTAATGTCGTCAACATAATGCGCCTCGCCTGTATTAAGATTATAATTGTCGCCGAATATTTCCGGGAGTTGTGCTTCCCAAAAAGAGTGAATACCTTTCTGGTCTGTAAATTGCCCGTCATGATTGAGTGAAGTATGCAGCGGCATAGTGGCATCACCCAGGTAATGCCCGAGGTCGGCGGCGAGGAATAATATTTCGGTTTTACTTTTTTCTTTGAAGGCTTTAGTCAGCTTATCCGTCATATCAATTATATACCATGGCAGGATGCCATATTTCTGTACGGTATCATTACTGAATTTCTCAATAGCAGCAGATAATGTTTGCGGCATATCCTCCCACGATTTATAATTGAACCCTTCAAGGTCAATATAATGGCGGTTAGGTTCAGCCTTGTCATTTATTGCGTGCTTACGAATATCGGGCACAACAGCTTCTTCGGTAATAAAATCAGCATGATTATAAAAAAACACACCTTCTTCCGGGGGTAATGCAAAGATTGCCGCCTTGTTGATATGCTGATGCCCCCATACGCCCCATGCCAATACCGGCTGCACACTTGCAACAAGGAAGGAAAAGAGAATGACTGCAAATATATTCTTGCTCATGATTTTTGTTTGGCTGCAATTTCGGTTAAGTTACGTTATCAGCAAAGGACCAGAGATTTTTCGCAAAAGAAACCCTAAAGTTCATTTTTCTCTTGCCAACTATATAAAATCAAAGAAGAATCATTTACAACCAGTCGAGTCAGTCTAATCAGGTTCAATCAACGGTTCAGACAATAATAAAAACCTGCCGCAAAAACGGCAGGTTTTTATTTATTCATTTAAAATTTTATTTACTCAACTACAATTTTAGCAACGCCCGAGGTTACCCCGTTAGTCATTTTAGCTATGTAAATTCCTGAAGGAAGGTTTAAACCTTTTACGGAATAGTTTTGCATAATTACCCCTTCATTGGCATTGATATCGGTATTATAAAGTACCCTGCCTGTAAGGTCATAGATAGCAAGTTTGTAGTTACCGGATTCGCTTACGGTATAACCCAGATTGATGTTATCAGAAGTAGCGCTGCCCAATACAGTCAAAGACATATCAGTAGGAGCGTTTACATTCTTCACACCTGCAGTGGCAGTTCCTGTCCAATTGAGTTGGAAACTGTCTATTGCAGTAACAGCAACATAACCACCACCAACAGCAGGCGCAAGCGCAACAATACGAATCCATACCGGTCCGTAATTATTGCTCATACCCGCGTCGAAACTTGCGGTGTTCGCAGTATCAAAGAATACTCCGTGTCCGCCCGTAGTCCAATAGCCGGTAGACGAAGCGGCATTAACCCATGTAGCTGGGGTAGTACCTAAACCATACTGTGCAACCCATGTGAGTTGTTTTCCGGTTCCGGTATCAAGCGATTGCAGTCTGAAACTAATATTAATATTGCTCATCCCCGCGGTACTCGTCATTAAAAAATTGAAAGATCCCGAATCATGGCTAGTGGAAGGACGGCAGCCTAAAGCCCTGTTTGTATAAGCATCCTGAGCAGCGCAGAGATCACCCTCGTTTGTTACAACTGCTGAAGCATAATTAAAAAAACCGTGTGCGAAAACAAAACTGTCACAGCCCAAACTATCCAAGTCAATATTCGAGTGTCCCACATACTTTGACATGCCGTAATAATTGCCAAGTGCTGCATTGGTAGCAGAAAAATAAGTGAACCAACCCGGAGGCAATGCGCTGCTGCCGGCCGTAAGACCGTCAAAGTTCTGAGTGTAAGGTCCTGCACCCATAGGTACATATTGGGCATTTGCGGTAATACTACCGGCTAATAAGAAGAGTAGAGCTAATTTTTTCATTTTGTTTGTGGTTTTAAATTGTTTGCAAATATGCGTTTGTTTTGTTTGTTTTTACAATCTTGATTGGTTAACGAATTGTTAATGTCAATTATTTTATATCAGCAGGTGTTCGAATTGAAAATTGAATTGTTGTGGCACCGCTCTTGGCTGTGTAACTCGATAAAACACCGGTAACGGTATGTGTTCCTGATGGCATTTGCTCATTTGCGAAAGTAGCGGTGCCTGCTGTTGCACTGTTTGGGGTGTACATGACAATAGTGCCGGCGGGCCCGCCGTCGGATATGGTTTGGCTTCCGGCAAATGTTCCCTTGGAGAATGTAACATTTTTTATAGTTACCAGGGTGGATTCCAGTGTATCGGTGCTGCCATAAGTTGTATTAATTTCAGTAATTGTAATCAGCTTGGGTTGCAGTGTTCCGGCACCGGGGAAAATCTGGGCTTGGGCTTTCGTAATTCCGGTGATTTCGTAAGGAGGTGCACCGCCATATACATTGAGTCCATCTCCGGTAAGGTCTATATATACTGAATCTCCATCATATAAAGAAATTGCTGAAGTATATAGCTCAATCCCCTGTCCGCTGGCATCTTCCACATAATAAGTATTATTAATAACACAATTGCTATCAAGATAGCTTGCTACAACCGTACCGCGTATATGAACCCCGGGGAGAAGAATATTGGGATTATTCAACCCCATTGCCATGCGGCGAAGGCTATCGATAGTAATATCGGCACCACAACGGGAAGCGCTCATACGTATGTCAGAAGTATCCCTTATCAGTAATTGGGCGCCAACTGGCGGAGCTTTATAAGTAGTGTATATCCCTGTAGCAGTACCATTGCCGGCAGGAGTATGAGCGGCGGCAAAACTAGCATAGCTGCTGTTATACATTGTAATTGTGCCACCGGTGCAACCTTCAATCGTTAAAGAACCCACACTGTTAGTATCATAACAAATATTAATATTAGCCGGTGCGAATTGTACCTCGTTCAACGTTACAAGCATATTCAGGTAACGATTAGGGTTGACGTCTATCCTATCTAAAGTAGTGGATATAGGTGTTACCGTATTAGGGTAGGTTGCAGGTATCAGGTAGGTGCTTATGAGCGGTTGGATAATTCCTGCTGCACCCCCGTTTGTTGGGTCTAAACCCGCACCTATTTCCGGCAAACCATTCACATTTACAAGATATAATCCGTTTAGTTTTACATAAACCTTTTGACCGATAGGGAATGTGGTGAAAAGACCTGATGACTGTGCGAGTGCAATTGTCATACCACCACCTGTGATGCCGTCCGCGTTACCACTATCATCCTGTATTACGATTTCTTTGTAAAAATTACCGGTTTTGTCATTTGCTGTCACAATACCATATACAATAGTATCCAGTGCACCAGGTGCGGCTCCGATTTGCCTTGCACTTCCTACGCGCATAGCTGCGCCTGTGCTGTCAAAATACCACAACCCGCATGTTACATGCAAATTAGGGTCGTTATTATTGGTAGTGGTAGGCTGGTCGTATTTTTTCTTACAGGAATTAAACAACAGGGCGCAAATAGTAAAGCCGGTTAAGGTAAGCGCAAGGATTTGGATGTATTTTTTCATTTTTTAGTTTTTAATGTAAATTTAAAATCTTAAAGCTGCCTGAACAAAGAAATTGATTCCGTAACCATATATATACTCATTAGGAAATTCCTTCGGATTGTTATTGGAATAATTATATCGCATCTGCTCAAAGCCTACATTTATAATATTGGTATTATTAAGCAAGTTGTTGATATTTCCGCTTAAAGTAAGAACGGGACGATGCAATTTTTTAAGGATATTGTGCTTTTTTAAATCAATATTAATGCCTGCTCTCAAGTCCACCGTAAATGCAGAGGGCAATTCTTCCTGGTCAAATATCTCATGCCACAAAGGCGACCCGGGTATAACACCTTCTGCTGCTGCTGCTGTGCGTCGGTTGGGGTTAATATCCACATAATTGCGGTCAACATAATTGAAGTTAAGGTCAACATACCAGGTACGGTTCGGACGGTAATTAAAGCCAACTGTATAAGCAGATTGCGGACCTACAGCTAAATAATAGTTTTTGATGAATGTTTGTGATTTAAATGCAGTACGCGAAGTGTCATCATCACGATAAGAACTTACAGTAGGACGGTTGGTATAAAAAGCCTGCCCTATCGAAGCCACACCAATAATATGTAGCACAGGTAATACTCTGTAGTCAAGCATGATCTCCGTACCAATAGAACGGGTATTTACTTTTTGCATTAAATAGTCCACATAAGTAGCTACCGAAGGGTCGTCATCGTAAAAATGCTTAATGATAGTCTGGTTTTGGTCATCGGTTACATAGCCGACTATTCGGGCGTTTAGTATAGGCGATTGCAACAAATAGCCCGCTTCTACCGTCTGGCTGGTGGATACCGTTGGGCTACTTGCCGTAAGGTCGCGCAAAGTAGGGGCAATATAAGTGTTGTCCGGAGTAGGCGGCAATGCACTGTATGCAGCATTTACGAAGAGTAAATTCCTGCTGTCTATTTTATAAGTAACACCGCCCTTTATCCCGTAAGTAAGAAAGCTGTTAGTCGAACTATTGCCATAAGAGTTATCGGGAAATGTGCCATTTTTCCATAGCCCGTCACGCATAAAAGAAGTGAATCCTGCATTGGCAGCGAAAAAGAAATCGACTTTGTCGTAATTAAAAACGCTTTGTCCCCAAATCAAACCATTATTTAACTTCATCGTGTAATCAGAGCCGAATTTATCGCCTACATAGGCAACATGGTTCGGTTGGTTCAAATTATTTTGATATAAACTATTGATGCTGCTATATTGATTCGGAACAAATTGATTTTCATCTAAAACGTAGTCAGCGCCAAGCAGGTCTGTTACCTGGTCGTAGTATTCATTTTCCTGGTGTATGAATTTAAGACCGCCGTCGAGCGTTATATGCTCGTCAACAGAATGTTGGACAGTCGTGTTGAAGGTCCATTTGTGGAGGTCGTTAACATAATTGCCGAGCCAGTAAAGTGCTTGTTTGCCTCTTACTGTATTGCCGGTTATTCCGTCTGCGTTGTAAACAACTGAATCATTTCGGCTATTATCGAAATACATTTTTTGCCAGTCAATCTGCATAGTCCTGCCCGGGTTGCTTGCCAATAATTTCCCTAATTGAGCTGCCTGAACAGGATCAGGAGGGATACTATTCAGTAAGTAGCTTGGAAAGTTCCGGTAGTAGTTTGGATAAGGGTCGTAAGCGCCGCTGGCATAGTTGAGGCCTGAACTTTGATCTTTGCCGAATTGGTAAGCAATACCGGTATTCCATTTTGTGCTGCTATTGGGTTTGTAATCCCAGTTAAATATAAACATGGGCTGGAAAATATTCTGCACTTTTGCGTTGCGCTTCACATTTCCGCTATCACTTTGGTAGCCCCAGTTAGAGTTATAATAATGGCTGCCTGCAAGCGAATCCGCCTCTTTGGTTTCCGGTGCCAGTTTCCCGCGTTGTGTAGGTGCGCCAAAAGCAGTAAGGTTAAACTGGCTTTTCTTAATGACCTTGCTCACAGCGGCATAATATGAATAACCGTTATAAAAAGTTCCCGGTACATACCCTTCAGTAGCGATGCGCGCAGATGCGGATATAGAGTAAGCCCATCCGTTTTTCATCAGCCCGCTGTTGTGAGTAATCATCACTCGATTGCGGTAAATACGGTCGGCATAGGTATAGGTAACTTTTGTTTCTCTCCATTGATTTGCAGCAGTTGCGTCAAAATAGGTGGAACCCAAATTACCGCCGAATGAATATTCAGAAGGGGAAAGACCATAGGTTACCTCCCTGCCGCGAAATACATCATTCAATCCGCCAAGCTGTCCCCACGAAGCATTTCCTGTTTCCAAATCATTCATAGGAATACCATTTACCTGTATTTCATTCGAGTTGCGTGCATAACCACGCTGCTGCACAGAATAAGAGCCCAGTATATAAGACATGGTATATACAAACGGATCTTTACTCGCAAAAATCACCCCGCTTACATTTTGGGTAGCCACGCCTTCCTGGTCAGTCTGCTGCCCGATGGTATTTGTGGTGCTGTTGTCCTCAGTACCGATGGTAGGTATTTCCACGTTTTCAGGATTGGCGCCCATATCATTAGGCTTTACTTGTATTTCTTTAACATCGGTAACATCTCCGCCAACAGAAATCGTGACAGAGTCGCGCTGAACATTATAGCCGCTGATTAGAAGCGTTTGCTGCCCGAAAGGAATTTCGCTCAATATAAAATTCCCTTCACCGTCCGTCGATGTAAATGTTTTAAGTTCGGGAATAGAAACTCTTAAATCACTGAAAGGGGCTTTGGTTGCGGTGTTTATCAGTTTTCCTTTAACGATACCTGTATTCTTTGTGCTTTGGGCATAAGACGCCACGCAGATACATAGCGATAGTGTGGCAAGCAGTAGTTTTCGTATCATGGATTTGTTAAAATTTTTGCAAAAGTAAACAATCTATTCAAACTTGGTATTACCAAATTGTAAATTATTTTTTTAAATATGCACTATATTTAAATTAATACTATTTCCTGGATTTTATTGAGCTGTTTTATATCCTGATTTTTTCAAAGCATACTATAGATTCCTTTGCAAAAAAAAGATGTATCCGTTTCCCCGATTTTATCTTTTGTCATCTTTTTGGTAAAAATGATTTTTTAATTACCTTTGCACTCCCAAAATTGTCCGGCTATTTTGTTTTTTGCAAAATATCCAGCGTTGCTGCCGGGCACGAGGGATTTAACTTTTAAAAAAATTATGGCAACAGAAAACAAGCTTCAGGATTATGAGCTGATGGTAATCTTTAGTCCTTTGTTAGCAGAGGAAGATTATAAAGGCGCTCAGAAAAAGTACACGGAATTCGTTACGGAAAACGGGGGTAAAATTATTCACGAAAAGGCATGGGGCTTACGCTCTCTTGCTTACCCGATTGAGAAAAAAACAACAGGTTTTTATTATGTGATGGAGTATGTGGCTCCTCTCGATTTCAACGCCAAGCTGGAAATCCATATTGGTCGTGATGAAAATCTGATGCGTTATATGCTCACCCGCCTTGACAAATACGCGGTAGAATATAACACCAGGAAACGTAATAAAAACGCAGTTGCGGAGGCTGTTGTATCTTAAACCTTTTAACGCAAAAAAATGGCAAAACAAACCGATATAAAATACCTGAGCAATGCCCAGGTGGAAAAACGTCAGAAAAAATACTGTCGTTTTAAGAAAATGGGAATCCGGTACATTGATTATAAAGATGCCGATTTCCTCAAGAAATTTTTGAATGAGCAGGGAAAAATGCTGCCGAAACGTATTACCGGCAATTCGCTCAAATATCAGCGCAAAGTAGCGCAGGCTATTAAAAAAGCCCGTCAAATGGCATTGTTGCCTTATGTTACAGACCTTTTAAAGTAGAAAAAATGCAAGTAATTCTTATAAAAGACGTAGATAACCTGGGCGCAGCCCACGAAATGGTAGAGGTAAAACCCGGCTATGGTCGTAATTATCTTATCCCCCAGAAGTTTGCCATAGAAGCAAGCGGTTCGAATGTAAAAGTTTTGGAAGAGCGCCGCAAGCAAGTGCAGAAAAAAGAGCAGAAACTCATGGCAGAGATAGCCAGCGTAACTGCTGTACTGAAAACTACACCTGTGAAAATTGGCGCCAAAGTTGGTACCAGCGGCAAGATATTCGGCTCTGTTACTCCAATACAATTAGCGCGAGCCATCCGCGAACAAAAAGGTTATGAAATTGACCGCCGCCGCATTAGTATAGTTGACGAAGTGCGCGAAATAGGCACCTATAAAGCCAAGATTGATTTCAACAAGGACAATATTATCGAAATTGATTTTGAAGTGGTAGGCGAATAGCACAAATTATAATACACTTCTGTCTATAGTCATTTACCAATAAGACTTTCCGTCACGGCGGGAGGTCTTATTTATTTATTAGCCCTCTGATTCAGACAAATATCAATTGGTTTTTATCATCGGTTGAAATTCAGTACACGCATCTCCCTTCTCATCACTTTCTAAAAAAAAATAAGAATCCCTCCTGATTGCCTGCCTTTTGTTTTTATGTAGTAGGTCATTTGTATAAAGTGTAAAAGGATTATATGAAATTCATAACACGTTTTACAGTTGCATTAAACGACTAAAAATGTACCTTTATGTCTTATGTTTGTAGAAGTATTGAAGTCTAAAATTCACAGAGTTAAGATTACGGAGGCGAATCTTAACTATATAGGCAGCATTACAATAGACGAAACGCTGATGGAAGCGGCAAATATTATAGAGAACGAAAAAGTGCAGGTACTCGATATTGAAAATGGCGAGCGCCTTGAGACTTATGTTATAAAAGGAGCAAGAGGTTCGGGTATCGTTTGCATGAACGGACCGGCAGCAAGAAAGGTGGCTGTGGGCGATACGGTTATCGTTATTTCTTACGCACAGATGGAATTTGAACAGGCTAAAAAATTTAAACCGACAATAATTTTTCCGAAGGAGGATAATAGTTTGTAATCACCCCCCCCATCTTTATAAATTATGAAAAAAGTCTTCCTTACAATACTGCAATATATTATTTTTCTGGGCTTGGGTATATGGCTTATCTACCATATGCTCCACCAGCTTAAAGAAGCAGGCAAGCTCGGAGATTTAATCAACGCGATAGAAAGCATTAACCTCTGGTACCTGATTCCCATTTTCATTGTGGGTTTCTGCTCCCATTTTTTCCGCGCCTTGCGCTGGCGGCTTTTGCTCGAAACTATAGACGCGAAACCATCAGTCGTCAATACCACTTTTGCAGTGCTTATAGGATATATTGCAAACCTCATACTGCCGCGCGCGGGGGAAGTGGCAAAATGCACCGTGCTGGCACGTTATGAAAAGACACCTGCGCACAAAATGGTAGGTACAATAGTAGCTGAAAGGGCTTTTGACGTGCTGTGCCTTTTTATTATTACGTTCTTTGCCTTTTTATTGCAGGCAAATGTGATAAGGAGTTTTGCTGTCGTTCAATATCACAATCTGCGTGATTTACTCAGTAGCCACAAATATATCTTACTCGGTATGATTGTTTTAGGGGTAGCTGCAATAGTAGCGCTTATTTTAGTATACAGAAGGCATAGGGAAAATAAAATAGGGCTTTTTATAAAAGAACTCGGGCATGGCATCCTGTCTATTTTCCTTATGAAAAAAAGATGGCAGTTTATAGGCTATACTTTCCTGATATGGCTGATGTACACGATGCAGATTTACATTGGCTTTTTCAGTTTGTCGGGTACAAGTCACCTTTCCATACTTGCGGCGCTGGTGGTCTTGGTTTACGGAAGTGTTGCAGTTATACTCACCCCAGGTGGCATCGGCGCATACACCGCGTTTGTTGCAGCAATCCTCGTATATTATTCTGTCGACGACGTTTCCGCTCAGGCTTTCGGATGGATTGCATGGGCAGTACAAACCGGTATTATATGCCTGCTCGGTATGCTATCTTTAATATTATTGCCATTATACAATCGTAATAAATATGCACAAATTACAGTGGATACAAAACAAGATATACAATCGTGAAGCCCTTTTAAAAGAATGTAACGTATGGCGGGCTGAGCAAAAAAAAATCGTATTTACCAACGGGTGTTTTGATATTCTACATCGCGGACATCTTGACCTGATTGCAAAAGCTGCCGATTTAGGAAATATCCTCGTCGTGGGCGTGAATACTAACAGTTCCGTATCAATCCTTAAAGGACCAAACCGCCCGGTAAACAATGAAGAAGACCGTATGTTTCAACTTGCTTCTCTTTTGTGTGTGGATGCGGTATGCGCCTTCGATGAAGATACCCCTGAAAACCTGATAAAACTGCTCAGGCCCGATGTTTTGGTAAAAGGCGGAGATTACGCCATTGACAACATAGTGGGTGCCAAATTCGTGATGAGCTACGGAGGTAAAGTGGAAATAATACCATTCGTGCAAGGCTATTCCACTACATCATTAATAACACGCATCAGGGAATTGTAAGATAAATCCTTAGCAACAAACAAACAATATTTCATTTAGCATACTTATGAAGGAGGTGAAGAGTACCAAGCATTTAATAATAAGGGATTTGAGCTGGCTGGCGTTTAACGCACGAGTTTTACAGGAAGCGAAAGACCCTACAAACCATATATCCGACCGTTTTCGTTTTCTCGGAATTTTTTCTAATAATCTGGATGAATTTTTCCGCATACGCGTGGCAGCGCTCAATAAAATGCTCTTACTGGGTAAAGAGGCGAAAATGCACCTTGAAGCCAACCCGGATAAAATATTGAAAAAAATACAGCAAACCGTCATAACGCAGCAGGAAGAATTTGACAGCACTTACGAAGACATTATAAAGGAACTTGAAAAGAAAGGCATTTTCATAAAAAATGAAAAGCAGCTTACCAAACGGCAAAAGGAGTATGTATTCAGATTTTTTGAAGAGAAAATAAGAACCGAGATTGTTCCTTTAATGATTGAAACCATCCCCCACATGCCTTTTCTGCGCGACAAGTCTATTTATCTTGCCTGTGTGCTGGGAACCAAAAAAGAAGCCTCCATCATACAACGCTATGCGCTGATAGAAATCCCTACCAAGGTTTTACCGCGGTTCGTCATACTCCCCTCCGAAAGTGGTGAAAAAGATGTCATCCTACTTGAAGATATTATCAGACTGAATCTGCCAAGCCTATTTGCTCCTTTTGGTTTCGATAGATTTATGAGTTATATCATTAAAGTGACCAGGGATGCAGAACTTGACCTGGACAATGATGTGAACACCAACCTGATTGATGAGTTGGAAAAGGGATTGAAAAACCGGAAAAAGGGAAGAGCCACGCGGTTTGTTTATGACAGGAATATTGACCCCTTGCTGCTCAATTTTCTTATAAAACGACTCAACCTCACCAAGAAAGACAACCTCATACCCGGCGGACGAATTCATAATTTTAAAGACTTTATCAATTTCCCTTCAAGTGTATTTACGGATATTCATTCAAGGCAAAAGCCTTTTGTACACCCGTTGCTGCAGCAGCCACGCCGTATTATGAGTGTTTTGGAAAAACACGATGTGATGCTTCATTTTCCTTACCATTCTTTCGATTCTGTAATAGACCTTTTGCGTGAAGCTGCAATTGACCCGTTTGTGCAAAGTATCCGTATAACGTGTTACCGGCTGGCAAAAAATTCAAAAATTATCAACGCGCTTATTAATGCGGTGCGTAATGGCAAGCAGGTTACAGTAGTTTTGGAATTGCGTGCGCGTTTTGACGAGGAAGCCAATATCCGGTGGAAGGAACAACTTGAAGAAGAAGGGGTGAAGGTGGTGCTTGGGCTACATACCATGAAGGTACATGCAAAAATATGTGTTATTAAAAAACGGGAATTTAACCGCACCAAACAATACGGATTTATATCGACTGGAAATCTCAATGAAAACACCGCTTTGTACTATGGCGACCATTGCCTGCTTACTACGAACCGGAACATTATCGCCGACATGAACCGCATATTTGATTATCTTGAAAACCCAAACAAAAAAATCCAGAAGCTCAGAAGCTGCAAAATACTACCCGTTTCTCCGATGAATATGAGAAAGGTAATGGTAGCGCATATCAATAAAGAAATCAAAGTGGCTCAAAAGAAAAAAAAGGCGCATATTATTATTAAGTTAAACAGCCTTGTGGACAAAGTGCTTATCGGTAAACTATACCAGGCGGCAAAGGCAGGTGTTAATATAAAAATGATTATCAGGGGTATTTGCTGTGCTTATACCGAGCAAAAATCATTTCACGAAAATCTCTCCGCTATCAGCATTATAGATGAGTACCTGGAACATGCACGCATTTTTGTATTCAACGGCAGCACCAAACCAGATATATTTATTTCCTCAGCCGACTGGATGATACGCAATCTCGACCACCGCATAGAAGCCGCTTGTCCCATATATGACCCAACTATTCAGCAGGAATTGATTGACATTTTAAATATTCAGTTGGCGGAGAATGTAAAAGGACGTATATTGGATAATGAGCAAAGCAATATATATGTGAAGCGCACCGCAAACAAACCTCAAATACGTTCACAAGTGGCTATTTACAAATACTTGCACGATAAAAAATATAAAAATTGATACTCGCAGCGATTGATATAGGTTCAAATGCGGCACGCTTGCTGATTTGCGAAACCTCCATGTATAAAGATGGAACGGTTGACTATACCAAGCTAAGCCTGTTGCGTATTCCATTGCGACTTGGCTTTGACGTGTTTGATAAAGGGTCCATATCCGATACCAAGAAAAAAGAGTTGATTGATACCTTAAATGCCTACAAGCTTTTAATGAAAATTTATAAAGTTGAAGCATACAAGGCATGTGCCACTTCAGCACTAAGGGATGCAAGCAACGGGCAAAAAATACTGGAAGAAATTAATCGTGAAACGAAGCTGAATGTGAGTATTATTTCGGGGCAGGAGGAAGCTAATGTTATTTATGAAACACACATTGCGGAAAATCTCAGCAAAGACAAATCTTACCTGTACATAGATGTTGGCGGCGGGAGTACGGAGGTGACATTTTTTTCTCAAGACAATACGCTCCTCAAAGAATCTTTTAATATAGGCACTATCCGGTTGCTAAGAGATAAAGTGACGGATAAAACATGGGACGAGATGAAGCGTTTTATAAAAACCAATATACGCGTCCACCAGCCCGTAGAAGCAATAGGAACGGGTGGCAACATCAATAAAATATTTTCCATATCGAAACGGAAAGAGGGCAAACCGCTTACCCTTGACCTGCTTAAAGATTATTATAAAGAACTAAGTTATAGTACTATCCAGGAACGCAAACATTTATACGGGTTTCGCGACGACAGAGCTGATGTAATTGTACCTGCTTTACAAATCTATATCTCCATTATGCGCTGGGCATATGCAGAAGAAATTTATGTACCTAAGATAGGTCTTGCAGACGGGCTGATTAAAATCTTGTATAAGGAGGTTAGTCAGAAAAAAGATGGGTAATTGTTCTTTTCCAGCCTAACATATGCATCATATAATGATTTATCATTTCTTGTGAAAAATTTGGCAGTATTATTATAAATACTTGTCTGCTTTCTGTAAAAATGACCGACATTTGCACCCCCAATCGGGGTGGCACGATAAGTGCTATATCTTTTCTGAAAATTCAATTCTATTAATAAATTAAAAAATCAACTATTATGGCAAAAAATGTAAGCATTACACCGCTGCACGACAGGGTTATCGTTAAACCTGCCGCAGCAGAAGAAAAAACAGCCGGGGGCATCATCATACCCGATACGGCTAAAGAAAAACCCCAACGTGGCGTCGTAATCGCCGCTGGTCCTGGGAAAAAGGATGAACCGATGAGCGTAAAGTCGGGCGACACTATTTTATACGGTAAATATGCCGGCACGGAAATCACACTTGAGGGGGTAGATTACCTCATCATGCGTGAAAGCGACATATTGGCGGTAGTATAAATTTTAAATTTTTTAATTAAACAGTAAATTTTCAAATTAAAACAACAATGGCAAAACAACTCTTTTTTAACACGGATGCACGCAACAGGATGAAACGCGGCGTGGACATATTGGCGGATGCCGTGAAAGTAACACTTGGTCCAAAGGGACGCAATGTGGTTATAGATAAAAAATTCGGCGCACCGAGCATTACCAAGGATGGCGTAACAGTAGCTAAGGAAATAGAGCTCGAAGACGCAATCGAAAATATGGGCGCACAAATGGTAAAGGAAGTGGCTTCCAAAACTTCTGATGTAGCCGGAGACGGTACGACCACCGCTACTGTATTAGCACAAGCTATTATAGGCGAAGGTTTGAAAAATGTAGCCGCAGGCGCTAACCCGATGGACCTGAAACGCGGTATTGATAAAGCCGTAGCTGCCGTAGTAGAGCATCTGAAAAAACAATCTGAAAAAATAGGCAACGACAATAAGAAGATTGAGCAGGTAGCTTCTATATCAGCAAACAATGATAACACAATCGGCAAACTTATAGCTGAAGCAATGGCGAAAGTGGGCAACGAAGGCGTTATAACCGTAGAAGAAGCCAAGGGCACCGACACCACAGTGGATGTGGTAGAAGGTATGCAGTTTGACCGCGGTTACCTCAGCCCTTACTTTGTAACCAATGCCGAAAAAATGATGGTTGAGTTGCAAAACCCTTACATCCTTATTTATGACAAAAAGATAAGCACGCTTAAAGATATACTTCCTATTTTGGAAAGTGTAGTACAAAGCGGTCGCCCTTTATTGATTATTTCTGAAGATGTGGATGGCGAAGCATTGGCAACGCTTGTGGTAAATAAATTGCGTGGTTCTTTAAAGATTGCAGCTGTTAAAGCCCCGGGCTTTGGCGATCGTCGTAAAGAAATGCTGCAGGACATTGCCGTACTTACCGGTGGTACCGTTATCAGCGAAGAACAGGGTTACAAACTGGAAAGCGCTTCTATCAGCTATCTCGGACAAGCTGAAAGCATTACAATAGATAAGGACAACACAACTATCGTAGGCGGTAAGGGCGACAAGAAAACCATTACCGGCAGAGTAGCACAAATAAAAGCACAAATAGAAACTACAACCAGCGATTACGACCGCGAAAAATTGCAGGAACGTCTTGCAAAGCTCAGCGGCGGCGTGGCAGTGTTGTACATAGGCGCTTATTCTGACGTGGAAATGAAAGAAAAGAAAGACAGGGTTGATGACGCACTTCATGCTACCCGCGCAGCAGTGGAAGAAGGTATTATTCCCGGCGGTGGTGTAGCTTATATCCGTGCTGTTGAACACCTGGATAAAATAAAGACTGACAATGCTGATGAGAAAACAGGTGTAGCTATTGTGCGCCGCGCTCTTGAAGAGCCACTGCGCCAGATAGTTGCTAATGCAGGATTAGAAGGCTCTATCATAGTTCAGAAAGTGCGTGAAGGCAAAGCCGATTTCGGTTTTAACGCCCGCACCGATGTTTATGAAAACCTCTTTGCAGCAGGCGTTATTGACCCCACTAAGGTGGCTCGTGTAGCGCTTGAAAATGCAGCTTCGATAGCCAGCATGTTACTCACTACAGAATGTGTAGTAGCTGACAAGCCTGAACCTAAGTCTGCTATGCCGTCTCCGGGCGGAATGCCGGGCGGTGGTATGGGAATGGATTATTAAGTCAAAAGTTAAAAGTAAGAAGTCAAAAATTGTGTTGACTCATTGCTTTTGAATAGTATTACAAAGCCTCCGAAAGGGGGCTTTGTTGTTTTGGTATCTTTCTCCTATGCATTTTTTGTCTTTGTGCCCTTTGTGTAAAACCTGGTGCTCTTTGTGGTAAAACTCAACTGCCGTCAGGCAGACCCGGACAAACGTCATTGCTGTAAGTGTTACCGAATTATATAACCTTTATAATTGCGAAAACTGCGCCAATAGAATTACAGCACAAACCGCCAGGTTGAAACAATCTCACGAAGCACATACTTTTACTTTCATATCCACGACTTTAAGCATCAAAAAAACTAAACGAATCTTGAAACTCTGGCGCACGAAGTCGCAAATTATAAAAATTATAAATTATATCTAATTTATTATTTTTTAATTTATTACAAACAATTAATTATTTTATTTAATAAAAACACGTTACAGTTATCAAAGGAATAATTAATTCATAAAACACTTATAGTAAATATCTTACAAAAACCGCTTTTGTATTTCTTTGTTGTTTACAAAAGCCATTTTCCCAAATGGCATCCATTTTGATAAAAAGGAGAGCAATAAAACCACTTACTACATATCTATAATAGCGATGCACTTTAACTCAATAGCTATTGCAGTGGGCAGGGAATCGACACCTATGGTTGTGCGGCTGGGTTGGTTGTCTTTGAAGTATTCGGCGTAGATACGGTTGTAGGTTTGGAAGTCGCGCTGCATGTTTACGAGGAATACGGTAACATCAATGAGGCTGTTCCAACTGCTGCCAGATTCTTCCAATATGATGCGGACGTTGTCAAACACGCTGCGGCATTGCGCTTCAAAATCAAATTCTGTGTGGTTTCCGTGCTTGTCTGCTTTAAGCCCGGGTATTTCATCGGTGCCGGCTTTGCGCGGTCCTACGCCGGAGAGGAATAACAAATTGCCTGCGCGTTTTGCGTGGGGGTATAAGCCTACAGGCTTTGGAGCTTTGTCTGTTGAGAATCCTTACATTTGAAAAGTTTTTTAAATCCAATACCAAAAGTAAAATTTAATCGTGTGATTTAATAATTGTTATTGCTAATGAAAAAAGGTGGGGTACAATTCCATTCTCTTTTAATGCCATTTTTACCTTTACATGTGCTTAAAAAAACAATCAAAAAAATACAAAAAAGAAAATAATTGCATTATCTTTATTCTATCTCTGTCCTTTTTAATCATAAAATTTTATAGTTTATGAAACAGATATACTTTTTCGCAAAAGCATTCATCTTCCTTTCACTTATCTTTCTTTTAGTATTTGCTAATAAAGCATCTGCACAAGATGAAGAAGTTCCAACGTCAATTTGTGAAAGCGCTCCTATAGAGGGAGCCCCAATACTTGATGCAGTTAAAGTTGGAGGCGGAATTGCTGCAGCCGGAACCCAGAGTGTTTATTTTAATAAAGGTACGCCTGGTCATGGTTGTAATTTAGAAATTAATGTCCGGCCTTTTGCATCGGGAAAGATTATTTCTAAAATTAAAATATGTTCAACGGATCCAAATAAGCTTTTGGTGTTATTGGGTAATACTGTAGTTAGTATTAATTTATCTACCTGTACTCAAATTATGTCTCTTGTCGGTAAAATAGGTACTGCCGGCTCACCAACCTGGGAAGATGTGGATGGGGATGCTATTTATGCGCTTAATACCTCATATCTTTATGTAACGCATGATGGCGGCGCCACATGGAAGGTGGACTCAACCGGGCTGCTGGGTGCCCATATCAATACCATGGCAACCCACCCTAATGCCACCCCAGTATACATAGCCACTACCAAAGGTCTTTATAAGCAAGATACCAGCGTTCTGTCCTGGACAGCAGTAAGTGGCTATACAGGCAGTACCAGTCTCCAATCTGTATTTGTGGATAGGACGGGTAGAATATTGGTTGGCGGCAGTACTGTGTATATAAGCACTACCGGTGACTCTACATGGACAATTGATACCGTCGGGCTAAGGGCAACGTTAGCCAGTGGACTTTTTGGTACTGATGTTGTAAAATTCTCAGACGATGTTTACGGTAATCTATATGCTATCACTTCCGACAATAGCAGCGGACATACCAAGCTATTCCAATCTAAACTCGGCACGGGGGCATGGGTGGAAATAGATTCCGCTATAAATGCAATATGCGTAAACCCGGTTAAAATCAATTGCCTACAGGGCGACTCAACGCTTATCGTTGGCACCGCATTCGGGAAATTTACCAGCACGGATACGGGGAAGACATGGACATTAGACAATACAGGCATTGATGCCGACCATTTGGATTATTTAGTAAAAACATCCACAGGCAGGCTGCTGGCAAGTGCTCCACTCGGTATATTTAAGCAAGACTATGGTGATACCGCATGGACACAAACATATCCCGTTGCAGGGTATCATAGCGACCTGCCCTTATTTGGCGATTACGCAGGGAATTTATTTGTACTCAACAAAGACATTAATACAGCATACAATGCCGCCCCGATTCTTAAAAGCACTGATAACGGAAATACCTGGGCTCTTGATACCGTGGGCATGTATAAATTGAAAATGATAAATGGACCCTTTTTCATTGATGAAGATAATACCCAGCATTATGGCATTTGGGCAAGAACATCAGGCGGAAGCTGGACTATTGATACTGCCGGTCTGGGCGCCGGCGGTTCCACAGCTATCTGTTCAGACCAAAACGGATACGTTTACACTTACGGGTTTTTCTCGGGCGCTTACCGCATGCACCGCCGCCCCATAAAGGGCGGTACATGGGTCGCTGATAGCGCCGGGCTTGCTTTGTCCGGAGTTTTCTACAACAACTATCTCCAAAACAACCTGGCAGGCGGGCATCATACTATTGTAGCTAACGACTTGTATAATATATACATGAGGCAGGCTACAGGATGGGTGACGCTGGCTTTGCCATCAGCCCTTTCGTCAGTTACCGATTATCCGTCAACTATCAGCGTTGATGGTAACGGAGTACTTTTTGCAGGCTTCTATGACTATAATAATATGGGGACAGGTGTATATTACACTAAAGACAGCGGCGCTACATGGACCTACGCAGGCTTGGACAGCAATTACGTGAGTAAATTAGTTTCGTATGGTGACACAACTTACGCACTTACTACATTTAACCAGGGATATAAGTTAACGGTAATAGATACAACCAACAGATGGACCGGAGCAACTTCAGGCAGTTGGAATGTAGTATCAAACTGGAGCCGCAATGCCTTACCTTCCGCATCCTCTGCAGCTATAATTCCATCGTCTTCCTCTATCATTCACATGCCGGTGATTGCCGCCGATTCTTCGTACACTGTAGATAGTTTATTCATGGCGCCGGGCGATACGTTAACTATTGGCACGGCAGGCAGTATAACTGTAGCAGGTAATGTCAACGATTCCGGAGCTATTACAGGCGGTGGCAACTTAGTGCTTGGTGGCAGTGTTCCGCAAACACTAAACGGGAAAAGCGTGGTCAGCAACCTCACGGTTAATAATACATCCGGTAGCGGCAGCGCTGTAAAAATCAGCACCGGGGACAGCATTTACATTACCGGTACGCTGACGCTCCAGCAAGGTACGCTGGTTACCAATGGAAGCTTAACGTTGGTTTCCAATTCTTCAGGAACGGCAAGGGTAGCCGCAATTCCGGGTGGCAGCAGCATTTCCGGCAATGTGAATGTGCAGCAGTACATCCAGGGAGGCCGCAGGGCATATCGTTTCTGGGGACATCCTTTCAGCGCGTCTATACCACTCAGCCAGCTCGAAAAATATATAGATATTACCGGCTCAGGCGGCAGTGTTAACGGGTTTACCACTACTTCAACAAACGCTCCTTCATGCGAATGGTATAACACTGTATTGGGTAATCCGTCTAAGACACCCGACCCCGGATGGACATGGTTTTCAAACACCAATGGTACTGGCGCTAATGCGTTTAAGCCTAAGGAAGGCATCAACCTGTTTATCAGAGGCGCAAAAGGAGAAGGCTTGACCGTATGTGCCAGCTGTTATACGCCTTCACCTGTAACTATAACCATGACAGGCCCTCTTAACCAAGGTACTGTAAATGATACCTTGTTGAAAGGGATACACTCAGACTACAACATGGTTGCTAATCCCTATCCGTCGCCGGTTGATATAGGAACTATAATTAACACCGCCCATACCGCAAACAAAATAGCGGGTTCCGCATTCTTTGTATGGAATCCATATCTCGCAACAGGTGGCGCTTTTGAAGCCAAGACCATCAGCAGCACTCCATACTATTTGGAAGGCAATGCATCATTCCAGGTAAGAACAAAAGCCAGTGGCAATGTGCTTATGTTCAGCGAAAGCAATAAATCGGCTATTGATTCTGAAACGTTGCTGAGGACTGAGGATGAGTATGTATCATTATTCGTCTATGATGGTGAATATACTCCATGGGATAAGTTCTATTTATCCTTCAACGACCATGCAACGGATGCCTATGACGATGATTACGATGCAACAAAGCCCGTTAACCCCGATTTGAATATCTATAGCATATCCGGCGACGAACAAAAATTGAATATAGACGCACGTCCATATGCGGTCGGTAAAATAATTCCTTTGGGCATAACCACAAATTACAAACAGCAATACATCATCAAGGCGGAAAATATAGTTGCTCCTGTGGGTGGGTATTTGTACCTGCACGATAAGTATTTGCAGCAATACACGCTGTTGCAACAAGGCACAGAATATCGCTTTAGCATCACAGATGACAATGCCACGCAAGGCGATGCGCGCTTTGAGCTGGGCTTAGGCAGTATTCCCAACAACTGCAATAAACAATTGGTGAGTGGTCTGGACATGGCTGTAATGCCCAACCCCGCAAAAACACAAGCTACTGTTACTTACCATATTGCAAATATGCAGCAAGCCGCACTAAGAGTCAGTACTGTATCGGGCGCAATAATTATGACCATACCTATTGAATTTAATAACGGTAGTCTGCAATTACGGCTCGAAAATCTTGCTTCCGGAATTTATATGGTAGAGCTTACCAATGATGACAAGAAGATTGTGCGACGGTTGGTGAAGGAGTAATAGATTGTAACAAGGTCCGCTGTTTTTGGGGTTCATGCTTTTCACAGTATATGGAAATTTTATAGCACAATTCGCAAAAAGCAGTAACTTCGCATTATGAAAATTTTTACTGCTTCGCAAATCCGCGCTTGTGATGCATATACCATTCACATTTCTTCCATGCAATCCGCCAATCTTATGGAACGGGCTGCGGAGCAATGTGTGGAATGGCTTGTGAAATATTTTCCTCCTGAAACACTTTTTTTAACCCTCTGCGGTACGGGTAATAATGGCGGCGACGGGCTGGCAATATCCCGCCTGCTGCACAATCGCGGATATGGGGTAAAAGCTTTTTTATTACAATTCAGTCCGCAATTATCCCCCGACAGTAATACTAATCTGCAACGACTGCAAAAGATTGGGGCTGACCTCGTTACCATTGTGGAGCCCGACACTTTTATCACAGACATACCCCCTAACCTTGTTATTTTGGATGCAATACTCGGCACGGGTTTGAACCGTTCAACAGAAGGGTGGGTAGCCGCTTTCATCAATTATATTAATCAACTGCCAAACAAAAAAATAGCGATTGATATACCGAGCGGCTTGCCCGCAGACAGTATTCCCGCCAAAGAGGCTGCAATTGTAAAAGCAGACGATACCCTTAGCTTCCAGTTTTATAAACGTACTTTTTTGCATCCTGAAACAGGAGTATATGCAGGGAATATTCACATTATTGACATCGGGCTTGATAAAAAATTTATAGAGGCTACGCCATCTAATTATACCGGTACAGACCTTGCCGAAATAAAGAAGATTTATCGCCCCCGTAAACCCTTTTCGCACAAGGGAACTTATGGGAGTGTGCTGATGGTTGGCGGCAGTTATGGCAAAATTGGCGCTATTACATTAAGCTCAAAAGCGGCGCTGCGGGCGGGAGCAGGTCTTGTTACCGCTTTAGTGCCGGAATGCGGATATGCTATACTGCAAACCGCTGTGCCCGAAGTGATGTGCCGTGTGAGCGGAGAAAAGTATTTAGAAAAAATAGACCATTGGGACAAGATGCAAGCCATTGGCATCGGACCAGGAATGGATACGGCTGACGCAAGCGTTAAAGCCCTTTCTGAATTTATAGATGTTTGCAAGCAACCCTTTGTTATTGATGCCGACGGATTGAATATTATTTCAAAACATCCTGAACTGCTCTCAAGGTTGCCGCAGGGTACTATATTGACGCCTCATCCCAAAGAGTTTACGCGCTTATTCGGAGAAAGCGTTAACAGCATGGTACAGGTGGAACATGCCCGTATGCAGGCTATACGTTACAATATCAACATAGTATTAAAGGGGCACCATACGGCGGTTGTAACATCCGAAGGGGAATGCTGGTATAATCTTACAGGCAACGCAGGCATGGCAACGGCAGGAGCGGGAGATGTGCTTACGGGTATTATTACCGGATTACTGGCGCAAGGGTATGAGCCCCATGAAGCGGCAATATTGGGAGTGTATGTACACGGACTTGCGGGGGATATAGCAGCGGGCATGTTATCACAGGAAGCACTAATTGCGGGAGATATAATTGAAAACCTCGGGAAAGCTTTTCTTGCTATTTCACATCATTAAGGGAAATTATGTATTCACCCCGACCCTAAAGGACGCGATGTCATTAAGTTAAGCGTGTAAGCCTCATCCCTATGGGGTTGACCAAAAAGTCAGCCCCATTTTCTTGGAAGAAAGCGGGGCTGTTTGTAGATTTGCTTTGCGAGAAAATCTATGCGCAAAACTACATCTAAAGCCGTATTTAAACAATATATTCCATCTCAAGTTTTATTGTTACCTCCTAATTTAGAGGATTTGATACCACAACACCATTTAGTACGGGTGGTAAATATAGTTGTGGAGCAGATGGACATTACAGCCATTATTAATCAATATGAAGGTGGTGGCACAAGTGCTTATCACCCACGTATGATGGTTAAAGTAATGCTTTATGCCTATGCAATGAAAATCTATACGGGTCGCCGGATAGCTAAGGCACTCAGGGAAGATATAAACTTCATGTGGCTGGCAGCTTATAACCGTCCGGACTTCAGAACTATCAATAATTTCCGTAGTGGTATTCTTAAAGATACAATTGAGGATTTGTTTAAAAGTATGTTGGTTTTTCTGATGGATAACAGCTACATAAAGTTTGAAAACTATTTCTGTGATGGCAGCACTTTTTCAGCAAATGCCAACCGACATAAAATGGTATGGAAAAAGAATGCAGTCCGTTACCAGGAAGCTGCAGAACAAAATTGCCGGACATTGTTTAAGCAAATAGATGAGTTAAACAGTAAA
>Ga0207047_1075_pt1 | contig 23879 bp, 25 predicted proteins | sample Alteio_BWMinCont_67_FD_153302 | JGI IMG/M metagenome (GOLD analysis project Ga0207047, IMG submission 153302) | Enriched cells from forest soil in Barre Woods Harvard Forest LTER site, Petersham, Massachusetts, United States -... | ecosystem: Environmental > Terrestrial > Soil > Temperate forest >...
ATTCCCATAGCAAAATCATCATTTGATAATGATATTACTATTCTTTTATAATTCTTTTCAATATTTTGGCTAGCTGTAGCCATCTTTCATTGTTCGTTCTTAAACGCTTCAATAAAAAAATTAAGCTTTTCCAAAACAAACCTAGTTTGTTCTTAGATGCGAATAGACTGTAGATCTTTTATGAATCTGCGGCTGAGCGCGCTTTGACGATCGAAACAATGTTGATCTGGATCACAAGTCACATATGCTAGAGCCGGGTGATAACCCGTTCGGGCAGACTTGATGATTAGTTCGTATGCCTTGTCCTCGTCTTTGATCGCATAAGTCCACTTCTTACTAGTGCCTTTTTCGTCTTCCTCTGGACGATTAGAAAGATGTGATCCCAAGATAAATGACACAATGGGAAACACCTGTTCATTCGTGAGATGTTTCATGAGGAGAGGGACGGCGAGCTCGCAGTGATGATCCAAAATCTGATGCAGAGTCGAAACCAAAAGATCATAATGCCGCGTGAACTTTTCCATGCTCCTATGAGGATCTACTCGGCTGTCATCAAATTGATCCGCAACCCGCCGCCATAAAGTGATTTCATTTTCACGCTGAATTACATTTCGCACCAAAAGATTTTCAACTGTACAATAGAGAGCAATCACCAATTCAGTGATGGAACCAGTTGTCTCCATGGAAACCAACTCAGAATTATCAAAGTAGGGTTGGAAGCTATTCAAAAAACGATCAGTTGAATATGACGATTCCGCCAATGAGTCCTGTTCTCCCAAGGAAACAAGTCGCAAAATCCATTCACGTGCCTTCCCATAATCTTTGAGATCGTTTTGAAGATAATAAATGTACATCCGAATAGCTTCCGGATTCCCCGCTTCACACGATTGAATTAATAATCCAACAACTTTTTCAATCGTCAAATCGCCTGCTTGGTCCTTCCATTCAGTTGCATTGAAGATTGGACCATGACCCTTCGCAAAGTGAGCTAAGTGTTTGTTATTATACTCCCACATGTATCCGATGTAATAATGGACCATAGCCATGGGGGAATAGAAGCGTTCTCCGAGTTTGTAGGCTGTCGACCATGGTTGGATATTTTCACTGTGATCACTATCTATCGGTGAAATACGTAAAACCGCACCCATACTTCGCGAATCAACAAACAGATGCCTCCCATAAAAAGCCAAAGCAAGGGAGTGGTTGCTATTTGCTAACCAATTGATGATCCTGTTGCCTTTTTCGGTGGGAAGATTCTTGATTGCATGTTTTAGCTCAAGTTCCCCCCACTTTCGCGAATAGTATGGCATTCCGGACAAAGATTTTATCAAGCGGATAATCGCACTCGCGGACAACGAGGCCAAGTGCAGCAGCGTTTTAGTAAACGGCGCAATAGCACCCTTAATCTCCTTCCCATCAGCATAATCCGCCATGATCTGAAAGCAGATACCCTACGGAACAATTCCACGTTAAAGATCTTTCAAAATATTACAATTTTCAATTTTTTATAAAATAATTTTCATCGCCAATACTCCATGTTTATGCTTGCCATAAAAAGCCCTGATATGTCACCATCCAACCTGACCCATACCCATTTCCTGCCATCACTATGGTTATAAATTAATGGTACATCATCCACATATTTAAATAATTTCACAAGAGAATAAGTTTCTGGAATGAAATTTTTGCAACTATACATCCACCTATATCTCGTAAGAAATGCGTCACATTTATAACGCTTAGGATCTGCAGTTATTCCTGCTACGATTGACTTCAACAGAGCTACATACTCTTTCTTCTCCAATTCAAGCATACGTGCCTTCTCTTCTTCTCTCTGATGATAATTGTCAAAATCCACCATCAAAAAATCAGCCAATTTAGAAGCACCCGGAGATAATTTTTTGCGATCGACAACAGGTTGATCACGAAGAGCATTAAGAAGCTCGTGCACATCTTGTGTTTCCCAATTAAGATAATATGGCTCCTTCTTATCAAAAGATTCCGAGTTATAATACGCCTTATAAACATCTGATCGAAATGCTGATCCAGCAGAAACATCAAGTAAATTATCCCGAGTTTTCCATTGAACGGTCATCGCACAAACATACCAATTTAGAAATATATTATGATCTAACAAAATATATTTATATCAATTTTTTAATGAATTAACGCCAATATCTTACTCTTCTGCTTCCCATAAAAAGCCCTGGTCTGTCACCCACCATCCGTACCCATTCCCAATGCACACCTGCACGCTCATCATAAATTAATGGCACTTGATCCGAATACCTAACTAATTTCCCAACCACATAACCCCTCGGAATTAATTTTCTACAACTATACATCGACGTATACTTCGAAAGAAACGACGAAATCCCATAACGCCCCGAATCCCCCATCACCCTACGGGCAATTACGTTCAAAAGCCCCACATACTTTTTCCTCTCCACTTCAAGCCTACGGTTCCTTTCCTCAACTTTCTTTTGATGACTTTCAAAATCCACTATCAAAAAATCAGCTAATTTCCTAGCACTCTTGGATAAATTCTTACGATTCACAATAGGCTCATCGCGCAAAGTATTAAGAAGCTCATTCACATCTCTCGTTGCCCAATTAAGATAATATGGTTGCTTTTTGTCAAACAACGAGGAATTGTGATATGCCTTATAAACCTCCGACCGAAATGCCGATGTCACTTCGATATCGAGTATATTCTCCCGAGTCTTCCATTGAACAGTGTGTAAACTGCCAACAGCGGCCATTGCCTAATCTAAATCAATTCGGAAATATATATGATCTATCAAGATATAATTATATCAATTTTTTATTAACGAAAATTTAACAATAATCAACAATCACATCGATCAAAACTTCTGGAAATTGCTCAATCATTATTTTCTGAACATTATTTTTTCTATCACAGAATTTTTCTTTATCAAATCCGTCCAAATTGAAAAGTTTCATTTTCCGTTCAAGTTTCATGCATCTTAGAATATTTTTCTCTTGATTCAGAAGATGATCACAAAAAACTTTTTTTATTCTGAATTCATGAGCATAAGGCAATAATTCATCCACAATATCTAAATTATCCGACATCTTTAATAATTTCGAAACAATATTCCATCGTTCATTATACAAAGCTGTAAGAAAAAATTCCGTTATCTCCTGCTCGATCAATTTTAATTTTTTTATGTCAAGAAGAATTAACGAAAAAATATACGATGCCAATTCTTCAAATCCGAAATATATCGCACCGTGGGCCAATTGAAATAAATCTTCGACCACAATTACATTTTTTGCATGAAGATAAATACACTTGAATAGTTCCATTCGCACCGTCATCTCATCATCACCACCAAGTAATTTGTGTACAACTGTTCTTTTTCTATACTGCGCATACTTTCGCTGTTTTCTCTCCCGGTAAACATCTTCAAAAGTATTTGATATGAACATCGGCATCCATAGGTTTGGCTCAATACTGCGGAAAAAACATTTATCTAACAATCTAAGATACTTATAATGATCTTCATTATGGTCCACTCGAATATCTTTTCTTAAAAAATATTTTACTGCTACAATAGATCCATTTTCTGTGGCTTTCTCCAACACATCCCAACTTTGCTCAGCTGAATGATACGCCCAACACATTAACTTTTCTAAACGTTCGAGAACTATAATTCTTTCAAAATGTGCCGCTGTGACGTATATATCTACTACACGTTTCTTATTTAATATTTTTTCAAATTTTGCTCTATCTGGAAAATTTAGAAATAATTCGTCTATTTTCTCAACATCATTCTCCTCTATCGCAATCTTAAGCTTCTCATATACTTGTTCACCATAAATTGCATATAAATCTCTGCATGTTATCCATTCACCCGTTGTCATCGTCGACCAAATACTATCATCATTCATTTTCATATCAAACATCAACTATTACTGATCCCCCACACAAATAATTAATCAATTTTTATTTAATCATCACCATAAATAACAATTGACGAACCTGCGATATCGCTAGAATCAAACGAAAGCCCTTCAGAAACCACTTCCTCATCTAGATAGACGAACAATTTCCTTAGATCAAAGCATTTGCCATCTTCTAAAAACTTTTTATAGATTTTCTTATGAATATTATGATATTTTTTCGTTAGTTTTGGACTTTCATCCGCTGTTTCAAATACTGAGAATATATACCATTTTATATCAGATAGTAAGACAGTAGCGTACATAACAGATGCACCACATCCCCCGTGCAAAAAGTGTTTGAATGTCAGGTCCTTTGGAACCAACCCAATGTCAAAGTTAAAGTCTCCAGTATGACTATACCCGGTGAAACCAGCATCATCCCAATAATCAATCGAAAATTCGGTCGGTATCTTAAACTCCGTTGGTACACGTTCATAATCTGAATCTTCATCTGCTGCACAAATTACTTTTTCCCCAGAATAGAAATATGTCCCGTATCCCCTATACGCGACGAATTGGAGACTGATACAATCTCCCCTAACTAAATCTGCGTTCCTTTTGGTCAAGATTTCATCAATAATCTGCGCAAGAACAACTGAACTTAGGCCAAAATTAGTTGAATGAGAGAAATCAATTTCATCCGTAGTTTGATAGTCTTCCGGAAGGTCCTCCATTTTGAATATATCGTTTTTCAGCAATTGGGGGAAATATGGAAGCATTTCCGGCCATCTGATAACGTGCAAAAAAGCTTTATTTGGATTTCTAGCTGTTGCTTCACTATAGCGTATTCCCCTTGTTGAACCTGATGTGTTCACCAGAATTTCGCCCGGTTTATCATCATCTTTTTCTCTTAAGGAAACAGGTGACATTTTATGTTGCTCGATATATTTGATAATTCAACCAAATCAATAAATAATCAATTTTAAAAAAATTGAATATAGCAAGTGATTGAAGGGTCCTTATCGAAAGAGTTGATATTAGAAGCCTCAGCGATGAGTGATTTGCCTTTTGCTGTTGTTGCAGTTTCTGATGCTGCGCCCTCAGAGCAAACACAAACAGTCTACTGGGAACGCTTGAAGATGTCCCATGTCTTCAGCTCTGGAAAGGAAGGAAAAAATTCGGGGGTGTATACCGTCCCGAAGTCCGCTATTGCCGCCACCTATTTTGCCGGTGGTATGTCGGTCAACGACTGTAACCGCGGAGAAGTCTCATGGAGTGATTACACGACTCTAATTCCAATGTGCGACTGGCTCGCGGGTCTTTTCCAACGTCAAGGAAAGGAAATTGGTCGACACAAACTGACAACGCTGGATATTCCAGCATTTGAGGGCTACACCAAAAGCCACACATCTGCTCATTCACAGCTACTGGCAAATCTGGCTGGAGCAATCGTCCAAGCCTCCTTCTACCGGGACTCGCGCCTCTGGAATGACCCCGCCTACTTCGGAAAAAAGTGATTCTTTTATCTAACAACATCAAACGTACATTAGAACAATTTCAACTAAAGGAGGAATAAGAGGAATAACCCGATACGCCCGCACCAATGTCAAAAAATCTGCCTCCGTTGAATTTAAATCAAACATAAACATATCTCCAGACAGTTCTGTCGAATCTACCTGGATTTCTGCGACAAGCTCAATTGTTTCACAATCAACAAAAAAAAGATATTCACCAAGTAATTTCTTCGCACGAATAATAAGGATATTATCCACAGTCAAAAATAATTGGATCCACCTATCAAAACTTAGTATGATTCCTCTCATACTCATTTTGAATTGATTAGTTATTGTCCCAATTTGTAAAAAATCATCCGTCAATACACCAAATTTTTCTTTATTATATAATTTAAATAGAGCTGCATCGTTTAAAAACGATATATTTATCCGGTCTCTCAACACGCCATATTTACCCAATTTTACACAAGTGTCATCAATAAAAATTATTATTCCATCACCGCATTCTATGTTATTCAACACACTGCGATTTGGTCGGATGAAGCTATGTAAAAAAATAAATTGAGTCGCGGAACTATTGGAAAAGGGTTTATACCGTATTAGCGAAAGAGTTTCCGTATACTCTTTCCTATCTCGTTCATTGACTTCACGAACACTCGAGCCTTCCGAACATGCGATTATTGTTTTATATCTCTTCGGGAAAACATAAATTCCTCCTTCCAGTCTAGTAGCTCGATAATTTCGCGCGTAGCCAATAAATTCATATCCAGACAAATTAAATAAATTCACGGCTCCATTGATAAAGTCAACGTGTATAAATATATCTTGCCCCATAAGAATAATAGGGCATAATCGCGTTGGAAACATACTAACTTGAATTTTCGTCATGATTGATCAATGCTGAAGCCATTTTACCTTAAACGTTGCAATAATTTTATCATTTCAATTTTAATCAATTAAATTTGAAATTTCGATTCTTTATTCGGATTATGGGGGTGTTTCCAATTATAAAACCCTGAATGGCGATACTCTCTGGAGCAGAATTTAATTTGTTGCATGATAAAGAATCTTTTGTCATTGTGACAACTGAACAGGATACAAACGTGGGCTTTCAGTATAAAATCGGATTAAATGTAGATCCAGCAGTACCCCTAAATGAAAGTAGCTTATATTTCACTGATATAAATAAAATAGTATTCACAGTTGAGTACGGAGAGGAAAATTATATGTTCTTTCGGGAAGTTAAGGTTCCCGATGATGCCACGGTGATTTCAAGTAATGATGGTTATATCGCTGATAAAATTGTGTTATCAGAAAAAAAGGAAATATGGAATGATCATAAATTATGTTTAGTTGCTGTAAATCAAGATCGCCTTCTTTTGATGAAAGTAGTGAATCAAACAGATGAAATTTGTTCTTTGGCTATTAAGAAAGATCCCTCTATGTTAGCCCATGTTAGACTGCAGACGAAGGAATTGTGTATGTTAGCTATCGAGGGGAATCCGTTAGTGTTGACGCATGTAAGAATTCAAACAGACGAATTGTGTCTGTTTGCTGTGGAGAGGAATCCTGGAGCTATTCATTCTGTTAAAAAGAAAATTATTGGCCGTGATGACAATGCAGAAAAATTATGGAAAGTTGCTATTGCTGGAGATCCGTGGTTGTTAAGATACATTTGCGGGGAAGCCATCGATGTTCCCAAGCAGGTGTATCCCGAAATTTCAGCAACATATGAAATATATGAAATTGCCGTGGGTAAAGCTGGGCGAACATTATTGTGTGCACAGAGGAGTAATGTTATGTTCACAGATGAAAAATTGTACGCCGAACTTTGTAAAAAGGCCGTTGCTCAAGACGGAAGTGCATTAGAATTCGTCCAAGATATTGATGCGATGCCTATGTCATTAAGGGAAGAATTATATACCCTCGCTGTGAAGCAAAATTACGCTGAGATTAAAAATATTGCGAAGATTCCACATTTGAATAAGATCTTTGTGAATGAAATAGTTAAATTGGGTGGTTCACTGAAGGCGGAGATCTACTGGGATCTTAAATATGAGACAGAGTGGCTTCCGCTACTTTCCCCAGATTTGATGGAAGAAATATTAATATCTCTCCTCCGTGTAAAAGGAAATGATTTAATGTACCTTCCATTTCAAACAGAGAGGATGTGTCGCGTTGCCGTTCAACAGAACGCGAATGCATTAGATCATGTTGCGATACAAACTAACGAAATTTGCGAATTGGCCGTTCAGAAATGTGGATTGGCACTTAAATTTGTGAAAAATCAAACAGAAAGAATATGTCGATTAGCATTACGGCAAAATAGAAATGCATCAAAATATATCAAAATACAATATTAAACACCTCTCTTACGCGCATATTCTGTATACCGCTTCACCAAAACTTTATTTTCCGCCACGTATCCTTGTCTGATCAATATTTCAATATCTTTATCTCTATAAAAATACGCACATTTATTCACGAGATCATTATCTATTTTATCTATAGATAGCAACCATGTTACCACGTCATGTGACGGATTCATTTCAGAAAAAGTATAGTAGAAAGACTCAGTTAACAAAACGGAATCGAATTTAAACATCTCATACAATATTTTCGCACATTCCAAATTACCATTGATACAACATTTCATAAACACACCACCAATAATTTCCAAATCAATCGGATGCGTTTTATATAAAAAAGCAAGAAACTCTATGTCTTTGACAAAAGAGTATATATCTCTCAAAACATCAGCATTAATCTTTGGTAACCGTTCCAATAATATTTTAGTCAACGTCGTATTTCCAAACATCCATATTGCATCAAAACCATGCTTGTCTAAATCCATCTTATCCAATAGCCAATGAATTATCTCATATTGTGAATTCTCAGCAATTTTCCGAAATAAATACGGTGGAATTTCAACCTTGCCTAATTTCAAGATCCATTCCGCCTGATCCTTATAACCATTCACACAACAAATCTCGAACCCTTTAGCATAATCCCTCTCACTAATTTCATTTTCCGATTGGTATTTCTTCATAATTTCAAATGGTTCCTCACGACATACTTGCGCGAAAGTAAGAGTTTCTTCTTCCACCGCTGCCTCAACGAATTCTTCAGCCATTATACATTTTCAATTGATAAATAGAAAATATACAAGACGTTTGAATTTCAATTTTTACAAGCAGTTACAGCATGATTTCCTTTACATTTCAGACAAACAAGTTCTTCAACAGAATGAGCGAAACTACAATATTTTTCATCACAGAAACCATCTTTTTCTTTATTTGGACATAGTTTGTAAAAATTAACTGCAGTGAGACAATATAATCGTGGATGGTCGCCATTACAGTTAGAGCACTTCATCTCATCTTTATGATGAGCAAATAGGCAAAATGCATTTCGGCATTTGCTTCTATTTCCAAACCCCAATTTACAAGCACGAGTATATTTCCTTACAAAATCCGATTGATTTTCTTCGAGTTTCTTAGCATAGGATAAAATACTTTCTGAACTGTGATAATATGCACATCCAAAATGATACTCTTCATTTTTGCTACCCAGTTTAATAATATTGTAACACCAGATTCCAAATTTGCAGATATGAAGATCATTCTCACAACGAGATGCAAGACACTTACCACACCAACCATTTCCATCTGAGATTTTATAACGATACAACAGATCGTCCAAAAGTTTACTATCGACTTTACCAGCAGAGCGCTTTGGGGATCTGGATGGTGATGGTGAACGCTTTTTTGTGGACCTACGTGATGCAGCAGGTGATGGCGATCGTCTTTTTCTAGAGCTTCGTCGTTCGGGTTCCGGCGACGGTGATCTACTTTTTTTTGATTTACGTGATTTGCGCGATTTATCTTGAGAGCGTGATCTTGATTTTCGTGAATGTCGTCGTTCCGGCTTTACCGCCAAAGTCTCTAAAAATTTAGCAGCTTTCGAATCTTTCGTTTCTGAAGGCGCAATGGGTTCCACAGCGGCGACGGCTGCGACAGCGGGGACAGCAGCAACTGGGGCAACCGGGACCACTGGGGCGACTGGGACCACTGGTGTGGGTGGATGAGGCATCAACCCTTGATGCATAAATCCTGGGGGCATATGCCTCATCATTTCGTAAAACATCACAAATCTTTGATATTCTGCAAACAAAGCGGGATTCAGGATCAAACCCTCCATGCCAAATATCTTATCTCACAGGAACTAACAACTTCTTCTTCAATGAACATTCCAATAAATTAACTTTTTCAATTTTTCGTAATTGATCTTTAATAAAGTTGAATATATCAACAATTTGATTATTCCTAAAAGACCATAATGAATTATCGAAGATGGCGTTATCTGAAGGGGAAATCAAAAAATTAGCTCCCTTATGCTATGAGAGTAACAATCGATTTGCGTACAAATATGATCTCACTGGGAAAATACCAGAATCTGAATTAAAAGTACTTAATTTCGTTCCCACGTATGATAAGTGGTGCCTTTTCTGTGATAAAAAAGAATGTACGAAGCGATGTTCCATTTGTAAGACTGTTTATTTTTGTGATAAGGAATGTCAGGGGAGGGCTTGGGCAATACATAAGAAGCATTGTGGGAGAAATCTTTTTACAATTTGCATTTCGTGTGGGTCTAACAATATAAAAATAAAATGTGAAAAATGCCCCGTGTGGTATTGTGGTGATAAATGTAAAAGATCTATTGCCGCACCTCATGCCGAGTTTGATTGTGATCATTTCATCAAAATATTTCAGTAAAAATTGAATGTTTCAACTGTTTGAAATTTCTTAGGTAAACGTTCAATCATCACACAAAAATGGATCGAAAAGAAATCAAAACTGTTTCATTTCATGAGCTTTCGGAAGAAGAACTTGATAGGCTGGAGGCCGAGGAGAAAAAATCACATGATGCTCTCATCGCAGGAGAAACTCGTTTGGAAACTGCACCAGCGATTCCTGAGAACATCGCAGTGATCGATCCAGTACTTCGGATATATGGAATGCGTACAGCAGCATCTATTAAAGAGATAAAAGCTATTCAGGAATTTATTCGACTACATCAAAAGAACGATTGGACAAGTTCATTCCATAAAATCGGGTTCACGGGGTTGACCGTAGATGGATATCCGATGACTGTATCATATCTCGAATTTGAGCTTTTACCTGGGGCCCGTCTCACAGGACGTGCTGACATTCCCAAAAATCGAATCGTTTGTGTTCCATGCGGGACATTCTTGACCAAGGATCCTTTGGATCTCACGGTAATTGACCCGAAGGATCTCTTAGAAGTCGTACCCAAAGTACCCCCAGGTCTAGCAGTAATCGATCCATCCGCCCTCGTATACGGATATTCAACTCCATGTTCTATCAAAGATATCATCACGGTTTATGAATTTGCATTACAACATCAAAAGAACAATTGGACCCTCCACTTCAAAGAGATTTCAACCACAACACCAGGTGGACTCTATCAGGAACTTATCCTCACACCCCCTCGCCGTCCAGGAGTTCCAATCCACCGTATTCTCTGCTTCCCCTACGCAACATTCACTAATTAAACAATTTCTTTTATCTTTGAATTTTTGCAATATTGCCGCCATGCGGGGTCAGAACGGGGTGGCGGCAAAGCTAGCGCTACATATACTACCGTAAGAATTGCACAAAGGAACAAAAATTCCTCTGCACGAGAATCATCCCAAAAATTTTGACAGTTGAATGGATCGTCCACTGTGTAAAATACCACCCCTATCCAAAGTACAACCAATGTTGCAAACCCACACAACCACCGTTTCCAGGACAATTTAATCTTAGAACGATTAGCATTTGATTGAGGTTTAATGATATACTTGAATTTACAATCACTACACGAACCATTAATGCAATCAATATGAATATATTTCTTAACTCCAACACACTCACATGGTGAAATAATGAGATACGCTGGATCTCCAAAAGGAGTTTTGCAGCATGCGCATAACATTCGTCGATCACGAAACCTAATAGAATAAAAATGAATAGGACCACCTAAACAGAAACTATTTCAATTTTTGCATCTTCAATCGCTCAATGTATAAAATACTATTCCGAGCCAAAGTACAAGTGATCCTGCATAATAGTAACACTGTAACAATCTAATTTTTGAACGATGAGCATCCGACTGTTTTATGATGATATATTTGAATTTACAATCTTCACACTTGCCAGTAATGCAATCAAGATGCATATATTTCTTACCCGGAACGCAATAACACGGCGAAATAATAAGATCACTCCCATCTCCAACAGGAGTTTTGCAGCAAGTACATAAAATCTCTCCTTCTACCATTGGTCGATCACGAACCCTGATAGAATAAAAATGAATAGGACCAACTAAACTAATCAGATATCAATTTTATTCACGCGAAAAAACTATATAAAAGAATATCGTATAATATAATATTATACTCTGATCGATGACTGAATGTATCAACTGCTGCGCAACCTTGAGAAAAAACAATCAAACTGAAATCTGTCCAAAATGCAAAAAAGACACAACGGTAACTATCACCTTCACCAATGCCCGAAAGTTATATAAATTAACTGAATCGGATATAGATGATGGCAACCTCTATACCATAAATGTCAACTATCACGGGAGTCCCGGTCGCAAATATCTTATCAAAGACATTGAAAATCTCGCCAAAAAAATTTTCGATCAGCTCCCTAACACCGATAAACGGAAGATTAAAAATCTCTCGAGTCTCACGAAGAAGAAAAACCTCCACGCGATCAACAAATATATCTCGGGGAAATACACTGAACCATTCATATCACAAATAAATGATCTTATTCAACAACATGCAAACGGACTGATCACATATGATGACGCCACCAACGCCATCGAAGCACGATACACCCTCTTCAATAATAAAGTCTCCTTCAAAGATCTACTCCATAAATACATCTCCGAGCAATTCTCAAAAGCTTCATTAACAAGATTAGCCCTCAACGATGAATTAATCGATCTCATATCCGACGATATCACACTATATTTCAAATATAACAATCAAGTCGGTTTTATTCATTTGATAACAGCATCTCAAGATTACCAATTATTCGCGAATGATGACAACCACATTAATTTTAGCGAAATCGATATTGATCGTTCAGGATTGATAGCTAAACTCAAAACTGTTGCTGAACAAATTATCTTCCCTGCTGTAGTCAAGTTATATCGCAGGGAAGATTTGATCAAGAAGTTAACAGAACACGGTCTTACATTACGTCATGATTCTAAATTATGCACCTGGTATCTCGAAGGTGGGATTTCTTTAGTAAAATCTAATAGTGTTGGTCAAACAATACACAATCTAGATGATATTGTTAATATTATGGACGAAATGAATTTTTATCATACAAAGACCAACTATGCATCGATTAATAAATTGTTAATCAGAAGGAATAGTCACAGAGTAGAAGATTCCGATTGGGAGAGTGATGATGATGATTCTTGTTACCACTGGGAGTTGACAAAACCAGTCACAGAAATAAATCTCAAAGCTAAAATTCATGTTCTAAGAGAAAATAGAAATTTGAACTATAACGACATGCCTGTCAACGTTAAGAAGACATATGATTCAATTAAAAAAAAATGAGATTGTTTAAAATCACAAGTATTCAATAAACAAATCAATCAAATCTCGTCCACCTAATTTTAAAAATTGTTTCATAAGATGATGATCATCGTCAGTCATCAACATAAAATCTCTCTTATATACTTGACGAATTTTCATTTGCGTGTCAGGATGCTTTTTACAGAACTCGACAACATCATCAGAACATTTATTTCCACTGTGATTTTCTAACATGAAACTCATATCCCCTAATTCTAAATATTTATCGATAATATATTTAGTAATATTCACATCATATTTCGGATCAGGACCTTTCGCAAATGCTCGCTCAAGTGCATATGTCCTAATCTGACAAACACGAAAACTGCATCCGGCATCTACTAATTTCTTCACAAGTGGCAAACTGTTGGAATCCACAGCCAACGGAAAAACATTTTCCCACGGCCCAAATTTTGCATTTACATCAATCGGATGATTCTTAATCATCCCAATGGCAACATCAATTTCCCCAATCGCTACACTATATGCTAAATAAGTCATTTCATGAAATTGTGCTTCCCTCTCTGTTTTCGCCATCTTGCCCATCAGAATATCCAACGCAGACACATTTTTCCCCTCAATACATTTAACCAAAGGCGGTTTCTTCTCATTGTCCAAAATAGTCATGCTTGCTTTCCGTTCGATCAACCTTTCCAAAAAATGCGATCCATTCGGATGCCGGCGACAATGCACAATCACAAGATGCAAAGCAGTTAAGCCTTGAGCATTTTGCAAATCCAATTTAATATCCTCCCTCTCCATCAATTTGTCAAAAATACTAACATTGCCATGGGTAACACAACGCATCAAAGGAGTCTCCCCATTTCGACTCTGGCTATTAACATCTGCTCCATTCTTAATTAAACACAAAGCAATATCAAACTTAATTTTATCAATAGCCAGCAACAATGCGGAATTTCCATTTAAATCTTTACAATTAAGATTTACCTTGAATTCACATAATTGTTCCACATATTCTGCTTGCCATGTCTTTACTGCATGAAGGAGCAAAGTCCGTCCCTCCGAATTTTCCAAATTGAGATCTCCCCCCATGGTAACAGCCAGTTGTAACCGCGAACGAATCCGAACCTTCGATCGATGATGTTTGTGCTTTGCCATAATATCAATATTTGCGAAACAATCAGCGATTTTCAAAAATGCAACCTTTGTTGCCCTGTCCCGCGCCATTGACCGATACATCACCTTCTCATTAGCTGCTGCGGCTGCTGCCATAACAGAAAATGTATACCCATACGGACAACATAAAAGAACCTTTCAATGAAATCCACCGTTCAATTTTTTATCATCCTATAATAATCAAATTTATGAGTTTATATGCTGATTGGAAAACTAACACTATAAAAACAAGAACTGATATAGAAAACTATAATAAATTTACAAACGAATTAGATAAATTATTCAACGACCTTTCACCTACGGAAGATTCTTATGCTCTCGAGAGAAATGAGCAATTTCACTTATCAAATTGGGATGTACCACTTGATGTGATCATACAATTAATGTACCCCCCATTAGCTGAATTATTGAAAAAATATTCTTATACAAATGATTCGAGTTTAAACTCTCTCGTTCAAATTCTTGATCAGCGTGTAATTACAAAATATCGTGATCATATAATACCCATTTTAACTAAATATTTGCCATCAGATCGATTCTTTGGAATTGATGATTATTTAAAAATGTCACCAGAAAATAAAATAATTTTGGATCAATTGTTTAATGAATATTATTTTGAGATGCGTAAGAGGATTATTAAAGGCACTAATCCTTATGTCGCAACTACAAAATTATTTACTGAGGATTTTGATAAATTTTATTTTGACGCAGTTAAAGCGTTAAATTTATCCTCTGATGGGTCAACAATTATTTCTCTTGGTAACACACCTAATAAATTTATATTTCTTCAAGCTATATTTTGCAAATTAAAAAGAATAGATAGAACGTTTGTATTTATGCCTTTTAGTGGTAGTTGGACTAATTGGCCCACCGTAGTCGATTTAGAAAAATTCTGTAATAAACTGCGTATGATGTCAATCGATCCTGAGAGCATAATTAAAAGGCCAAAGAAAACATTTATTTGTGATTATGTTTATACTGGAACTAGTTTGAAATCTTTTTTGGAAATATTATTTAAATGTGGAACCAATGTTTCTCCCGGTGAACTTAAATCATCTTTGGAATTGATACTGTTAAATTCCCATAGAGATACTAATAAAATGTTTGAGCCATATGTTTCAAAAATATCGAAAATAGTGATTCCGCTCTATGATGAAGATGACGATGTCGGATCTCGCTGTATGAATAAATTCACAGTAGATAAATTAGCCTTAGTTGAAACATCTACAGATTATTTTCCAGCTGATATTATATTTTGCAATTTCGAAAGATTTCGGATAATTGAACAAGTCGAGAAGAAAATAAGTGATGCAAGTGAAGTAAGCAAAACAGGAGGAGCATATTATAGAAAATACATGAAATATAAAAAAAAATATTGTCACAAAAAATTGATTTAACCAAGCAAAGTATTTACTCTTTCAATTTTGGTAACTGTCGGCCGCAAACAAATAATAGGTTTGCAACAGAGGGAGCGTATTGAACTGCATCTTCGATAATACGAGCCAATAGACGTTCAAAATTCAATAATTGCCATAGCAAATATTCGCCAATAATAACGTACAGTTCACGTAGAAGAGGTGTTTGAGCTAAACCATTCTCAAAAGCACGTATTTCTCCCCGGACAGCAGCAAGAATTTTCGCACCAGGAATCACCATCTTTTTTATTTCTTCCACTGTACGCAATCGTTTTCTCTTCCGCGCCACTTCTTCATAACAAAATATCATTTCCTTCCACAGAAAATGATAATAATCCCGCAGTTCTCCCCTATTAGAACAAGAATGATCTAATAACGAATCATCTATTCGTTCGAAAGTTTCATATTTCAACAAACTCACAAAAAACTGTGTATGATCATCATAAATCTCCAAACGAGATAGATCACTTAATTTTATACAATTTTGTGAAATATAGGGCGGCGTCCATCTTTCTGGCGCATACATCGTTACCTTTTCCAAATACAACCGTCCTTTTAATTCTAGCGGAATTTCTAATATTTTTTTCTCATCCCAGCCTTTACAGCTTTCGCATAGGGTATTTTTAATTGTATATTTATCTAAACCATCTCTGCGGATCAAACTATGCAATTTTTCCTTCGTCATCATATGTGGAAACGAAATGTTACTCTCACGGAATACTTTACGACACATGGGGCACCATTCACCACCAACAAGCGTTAATCCATATTCGTCCGTACATTTTTCATTGAGATGATAACCGAAACATTTTTTATCACAAAATATACTAATACAAAAAGGACACGACCATGATCCCTTGTGCAATATTTCCATAACTCTGTATTTGTTGCACCAACAATAATCATGTGGATTAATTCGTCGATCTAAGCTAGTTCGCGCTCTAGTAGGTGATTTTAGTGGACAAGGACAATATGTTTCATCTACCCATGTTCGATTTATTAACAAACGCAAACGTGCAATTTCAGTTTCATCTAATTGTTTTATTTCTTCAGGCGTTTTACTTAAAACAGATAGCTCATTGATACTTACAGCGTATCCCGAAAGAGGTGCAGCTGTCGAACAATCGCTACATGGTTTTTTATATACTGGATGAACTGTAGAAGCCCGTAAGGAAAAACCAACTAATTTTGCCGACATTGAAGATAATTGCGATAGAATAAACTGATGTACTGGAGTTAACATATTCAATTTTAAGCGGGCGGTGTTCGAATCTTGGTTCTCAAATAACCGATTATGAACGCCACCTAGTAGCATATAGACTTGAATATATAATGAACTCAAATATCTAAAGCATCAAAAAGGCACGCGGAGACCGATCTGTGCTTACCTGACCTATGTTAAACAGATCGAACCCCGCGGAAACATCAAATGTTGGAATCCATATGATATTCGGCCGCCCTCAAAATCTGTAGATTGTCAAACAAGATTCGCCCACCGCCTCCTCCAAAAATTTGAATTTATAAATTGTTCAGGAGATATTTTAATATTCCTTGAAGTACAAGCATGACTGAATTATCCATCAATTCTGCTATTTCGGCGGGTTTAACCGTAGAATCTGTTGATAGCCTACCTAATTTCACAGAGAATGATCCACCATTTTCTTTTCATAAAATTCCAGGATATTACAACTACATCATTCAATCGCTAAAATGGCAAGCAACTAACGTTCTTTCCGAAGATTTTCTCTCCAATGAATTATGCTATTTTATAGAACGCAATTCACGTGTTTATTTTTGTGTTGATTCAAATAATTTGGAAGTACCCAAAGCTAAATTTGCCTATTATCTAGCGACACAATCGAAAGATTACGTTATAGTTTTAGCCGGACCGTCTAAAATAAAGGAATCGCATCTACAGAAACAATTAAAATCACGCGGATTTATATTATGGAAAGCGGAAAATTTGCAGAATTTTTTGAAAAATCTCGAATTCAAATATGGAACATTTAGAAATTTTTTTCCAAATTCACATGTAACATTACTAAAAAATGATGAATTACTCGGATGCAAACACAATGCAATGAAGGTTATCAAATATTTAAAATTATTGCAAAAGTCATATGTTGGAAGATTAGCGAAAGTATTTGATGCATTACCCGATGTACTTCTTGATATTATATCTTCTTATGTTCTCGGGGAATTTCTTATAGAAAAACTATATTGGTAATCTAACGCGAAAATTTGAATTTATAACTCATTTAGGATATATTCAAATAATCTTTGATGTAACATACGTATGAAGGAATTCTCAATTGACGAAGCTATTTTAGATGGTTTAATGGTCGGAGCTGTTTCAACCCTGGGTTCCTTCACAGAGACTGACCCACACCTTTCTTTTCATCAAATTCCAAGCTACTCTGAAGACATTGCTTTATCATTAAAATGGCAATCGATCAACATTATTTCCGAAGATTTTCTCTCTAATGAATTATGCTATTTTGTACAAACCACGCACCGTATGTATTTTTGTCTGGATCTAAATAAAGCTAAATTTAGCTATTACATAGTACGAGGAGAAAATTCTCCTCCTGACGAAAATCACGAAATCGTTTTAGCTGGACCACGTCGAATGACCTGCGATATCTACGACCAATTCAGATCACGTGGATTTATATTATGGGAGTCACATAATCACGATCTTTTTTTTCAAAAAACACGAGTCAAACATGGAACATTTAGAAAATTCTTTCCAAATTCAATCGTGACATTATTCCCAAATGATGAATTATTATGTTGCGAATACAATACACAGAAGGGTATTCATTATTTAAAATTATTGCGCTATTCGTATTTAGATAGATTAGCGAAGGTATTTGATGCATTACCCGATGTACTTCTTGATATTATATCTTCTTATGCGCTCGGAGAATTCCTTATAGAAAAACTATATTGGTAATCTAACGCGAAAATTTGAATTTATAACTCGTTTACCGGATATTTAAATATTCTTTGCTGTTTACACATGTGTGAATTCTCAATCATTGATGCTATTTCAATTGGTTTAACAGTACAACCTGTTTCTACCCTGGGTTCCTTCACAGAAACTGATCCACACTTATCTTTTCATCAAATTCCAAGCTACTACGAACACATTGTTCTATCACTAAAATGGCAATCAACCAACGTTATTTCAGAAGATTTTCTCTCTAATGAATTATGCTATTTTGTAGAATCCCAATCTTTTTCCTATTTTTGTCTAAATTCTAATAATTTGGAAATACCCACAGGTAAATTTAGCTACTATCTTGCCGAGATAGTAGGAGATAACTTTATAGTTTTATCTGGACCGGAACGATTAATACAAGACAATATCACGGAACAATTCAAATCGCGCGGATTTATATTATGGGAGTCATTTGATAGACAAAAAAATTTTGAAAATAAACCACTCAAATATGGAACATTTAGAAATTTTTATCCAAATTTGCGTGTAAAGTTAATTGATAATGATCACCTGTTACGTTGTGAATATAATACAAAGAAGGCTGTCAAATATTTAAAATTATTGCGCAAGTCATATCAGGATAGATTAGCGAAAGTATTTGAAACAGTGCCTAATGTACTTCTTGATATAATATCTTCTTATGTTTTCGGGGAATTCCTCATAGAGGCACTATACTGGTAGATAAATTAAACCCAAACAATTTTACCCATTGCCTCCTTTGAATCCAAAGAGAAAATAGCACAATCATTCCAATTTATTTTTGGAATGACGAACTTCATTGTACTCTGACCACAGTTACATTTTTTGGACCCCTGGACAAAATCACATTCATCTGTCTTACCACAACCTTTTTCTTCTCCACGTAGTAACTCCCGATTATACTCTTGGTGTACCCGCTTCACAATTCTTTCTAATCGCCTAGCACTTGTAAAAATACTATCATTCTCAACAGTTGGCCAACAACGCTCCCGGGCGAATTCAACACAGCGCTCTGCATATGGCCGCAACTCAGCAATTCTTGCTTCTTTTTTCTCCACTCTTTTCTCCTCTCTAATCGCCTTAGCAACCTTCATCTCATTCTCTAATTTAATACGCGATCGCTCCCTTTCTACTCTCTCTTTCTCTTCAATTTCTCCCAATCGTTTCACGATCCTCTGCGACACTTCATTAAAGATCATTTTTTCTGTGCAAAGATATTTCACACCAAGAACCTGACAGCGCAGCAGATAAACTTTCCGTTCCTCCAAAGCCTTCAATTCATCCTCCACACTAGTCGCTTCTGACAAGCTCTTAAACACCGAAGTCGATTCACTAGAGCCCACTCGACTATCAACGGCAATTTTCCTTTCCCGCATCATCAGAGCAACAGCGTCATCTATCTCATATTTATCCGCCTTAGCCACTACCAAATACCCATGCATCACACAATCCCCACGATTGAATCGAAACATCTTAAACGGACACTCCCTGACAGAAATTTTCATGAAACACCCAACAAAATATACCCTATTTCAATTTTTCCATAAAATTTAAATTTATAACTCGTTCGTTGAACATCTGTATATTCCCTTCTTTATGGCTGGTTTATTCGTCTCAGCGTTTTCGAAATATTCTTAGCTTTCACCATCTTCACTATTTGTTTCTTCCCCCTTATTTTAGGATCTTGACTTTTTATAATAATCGGTTTCCGATATAAATTATAGTTTGCCGAAAAGCAATCAATGACATCATTATTTAATATATACTTAGGCAACATTATATCAATATTACCTAATCTTCGTTTTCTATTTCTCATACGTGCTTCCTTAGGCGGTTTCGGAAAATGTCCAAGCATAATTTCATGCACGCGGCACTTCATATCAATTTTCCCTTCCTCACAAACACAAAACTGCTTTAAAAATTCATGTGTCAATTTCTTCGAAAACAATTGCCACATATCTTTATACGTTGCCAATACCCTATCATTCTCTAAATTCTTAACGAAAAATTCCCGTGTCCATTTAAAATATATCGGACCAAATTTAGAATTCTGCAGGAAACCCCTAATTCTTCTTGAGAGATTATAAACAGCAAGCTTCGTCTCTTCATGAAGAAAATCTAATACCACATCAAATACACCCACCATATTAAAAATCTTCAATAATTTATATCTTCTGTTCACTCGTTGTGCTCGTCTATGCGGCATTTTCAGTTCACCCTCCCATGAACTAAACCCAATCCACCTAATAAACTCAAACTATTTCAATTTTATCTCCAAAAAATTTGAAATAACAAATTTTTGCTACTCGTTAAGTTAATTTCATTTTTAACAACGGCGAATCTCAAAAATGGGGAACAAGCCAGTTCGCCAACTGGACAGCAATCCTCCTCTTCCCGTGGTTTATGCTAAACCCGCTCCATTTGATTTAAAAACTGAACTGGAGCGACTCCAAAACACTGATGAGGCAAACCCCAGCAGATTATTTTGTCTTTCACATATTCTCGAAACCACTAATGCAGACGCATGTTATCTTTTAGCCCGCCTATATTCTGGATTACGCAGCTACTGGGACATAAATATAGCCATGAAATATCTAACACTAGCGGTCGACCATGGGAACAAAGATGCTCTTTTCTACCTCGGACTATTTTACTATCTAGGCGGCGAAGAATCAAATAAAAATAAATTATTATTTCGCGATCCATCATCTCCATATCCTTTCGACCTTGATCATTCAAATCCAATTTTCGTTAAATTTGAACCCCAATACGAAAAATCTTTCGAATTATTCACGAAATCCGCCGCGTATTTGAATAATGCTTCCAGTTATCATTATCTTGCCTTACATTTCGAGTTTGGAGCTTCCGTCGAAATAAATCTATTACTTGCTCTCGCCAATTATAAATTAGCTTCTGAATTAGGCGGAGATGAAGATAGAAAAATCGCACACGTATATTCAAAAATTGCATCTGATTTCGAGTTAAAAAAGGATATGATACAGGCGTTCCAGAATTACAAAATGGCTTATGAATATGATAATCAGAAAAATTATTTAAATAAGATCGCCGCTATCCATTTGGAATTAGATTCTAAAATTGACGGAGACGATGATTTGAAATTCTTTTTAGCTGAAAAAGAAAATATTGACAATGGATATATTCATGTGGCGATGATTTACGAAGCGAGAAAAAATTTTGAACTTGGCATTCTTTATTGTGATGAACAATTGAAAGTGTTTGAGAAGTATAAAATTAAACTGACTCTTGAGGAGCTTCATGATATTCAAGTATTACGGCGTAGGCTATCTAATAAACTCCCTGACAATCCAGAGTGTAAAATTACTGCGAAGATAGAAACAATGGAGGCAACTATCTTGGATCTGACAAAAAATGTAGCCCAATTGACAAATCTCCTCCAAGGTCAAACGAGATCCACAACAGTTAGTTTATCATAACCTGTTTCGAAAAATTGAAAAAATGAACAAATTGTTAGGTTTATTTGATTTGATTACATTGATCACGTCAGAGGAATGTCTGCCGCTGAAGATAAGCTGCTGGCGGAAAATATGCTCCTCGCGGAAAATATTCTTCCAAGGAATTATTGCTTCACATGTGGCGCCAGTTTCGAATCCGATGGGGAATTAAACGATCACATTGCGGAAGAGATCAAGGAACTCGATCGGTGTCCCGGTGAAGGTTGTTCTGTATGTGGCCCGCCCGAAACCTGGGAGGAAAAATATGGTCAAAATTCCACAAGCTGTCTCCGTCACGAAGCCATACTTTTTGATAAAACGCGGAATGCGCGCATTGATAAAAGAACCGCTGCAGACGTAGCATTAGCCACAGGTCCTGGTATCACTGCTCTAATTGCTGCACCGACGGGACCCGCCGTAGCACTCGCAGCAGCCGAAATAATTTGTATACGAGGTATGCGAGCTGATACGGCTGCCCTCAACCGTTTACGTGCTGCGAAAGACGAAGTTGATTTACTCTCAAATGCTGCAGAAGCCGTATTCGCTCTACACCCAGAATCAATAACAGCTGCAATTGTTGTCCATGCCGCCTTAGAAGCAGCAGCAGAAGCACACACAGCACTCTCAACAGCTACCGCCGCAGTGGAACGCGCAAGAGCACAACACATGCACTCACTAACACAAAAAATGAATCAATCTTTTTTGAAACCAAATTTATAAATTACATTATACCCACTCCCATACGTCTCCTTATGAACAAACTCTGTCAAATAATCCCGATCCAATTTCGAAATATACTCAACACCCTCAATATCCTCAATAAGCGAATGAATATTCAATTCTTTCAAACGCTTCCACACAATATCTCTTCTCGACTGTTCTTCTTTATCTAAAACCTCCTCTGATTTCCTAACCTTCTTAATTCTTTTTGTATAATTATGATACTCTGCCCCGGCAATTAAATTTCCAATATATAAATTCATCTTCTGATAATCATCCTTTGACTCCGCTTGATTCTCCATACAAGCAAATTTTTTTAATCCATGATGCCTCCACACAAATTCTCTAATTTCTCTATAAACACCAGAATCTTTATTTTTCAACAGTTTTGCCCATCTGGCATCTGTCGGAAAAATATGCTTCAATGTAGTAATTTCCAAAATTTTCCTTATTGAATGCCCAAATAATTTATCCCTTATCTCCTTATTATTCCCGATCAATTTATCCGCCGTTTCATCATACAACTCCCTAATTTTCTTTTCCATTACCGCTTTCTCGAATAATATTTTTTCCACCACCCCCAATTTTATCTCAAAATTCTTTCTATCTGTCTCTTCTACTGATAAATCTTCCAATAGATTTTTATAATCTCTCACAGCTAATTCCAAATCTTCTATCGTTGATTCTTCGCTAACTTTAATTATTCCATCATCATCATCATCATCTTCACTATCATCATCTTCACTATCATGCTCGCTCCCATCTATTTCATATCTTGAAGTTTCCTCGATATATTCATCATCTTTAGCCTTTCCTGAATAACCAATGGAACCAACATAATGATCACAAGTGGCAAAAAGATTATCATAAAACCCCATCCAAAGTATGAATGTATTTAATTCATCGGGACCCATAGGTTCTACATAATCATGACCATTTTGTTCCAACGAACAAGGTTCCAAAGTGATCATTTGAAATGGCAACAGATTAGATTTCAACGGATCAATTAACTTCAACATTGAATAATATTTATCAAGACTAACCAACATTAACTTCTCT
>Ga0207047_1077_pt1 | contig 23635 bp, 19 predicted proteins | sample Alteio_BWMinCont_67_FD_153302 | JGI IMG/M metagenome (GOLD analysis project Ga0207047, IMG submission 153302) | Enriched cells from forest soil in Barre Woods Harvard Forest LTER site, Petersham, Massachusetts, United States -... | ecosystem: Environmental > Terrestrial > Soil > Temperate forest >...
TAATAAAACTCTTTCATAAAGATGCAACTGATCTCATTCCGAAATTTCATTTATTAGATTCCCTTGAGCGATGATTTATTGGCAGGAATTTATAATAAAAAGAAAGTACGGATTATTTAGTTAATCACGTTTTGTGACATCATCTGATGGGTCAGATCCGGCAATTATGGATTTTGATCGAACGATAGCTTGGTGGATTAGATCATTTCTTCCTAGAAACGGACGCCCGTAGAGATACCATCCATCATCTAAATATTTGTTAACTACAGTAGATAAATCGCAGCCTTGTTGGTGAGGCCATATCAAACCTGACGCGACCCAATACTTGGCTTTCGGTGGTGGGACAGATAACCAACGTATTGGACGACGCAGGGTTGTTCCCGAGTGATGCGTAATTGCACAAACTGTCCGATTTAATGTCGTTAAACGGCGAAGACAAACGGCTGACATATTAGAGACAGATTAAGTTAAGCAAATTATAATAAATGACATCAGATATATTATTATTCAATTTTTATGATGAAATAAGATTGAAAATCGAAACATATACGGTTCGCTTTTTTTAAATGAGCCAATAGTCTGAAGATGGCCAAATTCTTCCAAATTCCTCTTCATACATTATGCGAATTTCTTGATCTTTTGGATTCTGTTAGTGTATCACAAGTCGATATCTCAACCAAAAAACAAATGTATCTCATCGCACGGCCAACTGCTCAAATTAAATCAATCGGAGCTGGCTTGCATTTGGTACGTCTGTTCAAAAAAGTAAAACTCGATGTAACCGACTTGTCCGAACCATTCACAAATGATTCCTTCCACTTCCTCCCTAATATCATCTCGTTAAAATTGGAATTAATATATCAGTCGCTCACTAATCCATTAACTGATGGCTTGAGCTCCCTCATAAACTTAACCCATTTAAATATTAACGGCGGCAATTCCAGGTTTTGGATCGATTCCTTAACTTCGCTCAAAAATCTTCGCTCCCTCAGATTGGAATACTGCAGAACAAAAATAGATCATATTCTCAATCATCTCCACTCTCTCACCGCGTTGGACATTTCAAAATCAGGACAATACGGTATATCTCTCACGTCTGTCCAAAACTTGATATCTCTAAAAGTTTCCGACATTGATGACCTATATTGCAATTCACGACTATCTCACCTAACAAAACTAGAAACACTCAACATCGCGTTTTTTCTTCAACCTATCCTCCCCATGAACATAATAATTTGTCAATTCACAACACTGACGAGTTTAACTTTAACTCTTTCTCGATGGGATCCAGATCATATAACAGATCATGCATTAAGAACTTTACTTAATCTCACAGAGTTAAATCTCTTTGGTACAGCAACAATAACAGACGATAGTATCATCTTATTAAAAAAACTCAAATCTTTGCGCCTTGTGTCATGCAATAGTATAACAGATAAATCAATTGGGGAACTAACCTCATTAGTGTCCTTGAGTATGACTCACACGGAAAATATTCGTGGTTGGTGTTTTAGTTCTTTAGTTAATTTGCGCGAACTGGAGATTTCGAACAAAAGATTATTTTCGCCAATGGATACGAAATATTTGACTGCTGTGGAGTCATTGAAATTGGGGTCGTTTCAACCTATTGATGGGGCGGAAATAAGTGCTATGACAAATTTAACCACTATGACATTTTATGAGGATCCCGCTCCTGAAATGATCGTTACATTTCGACAACTAAAAAAATTAAAAAAAGTCACGTTGCACACAGTTTATAAAAAAACAATATGGAAAGAATATTTTAGAATTCAGGGAATAAATCTTATGCTCTTCGCTCAGTGATTAACATATCATTAACGTCATAACCATCGATTTAGTGAATCCGTATTCCTCGAGAGATTTTTTTGTGAAGAGGTCTTTGCAAGTGTCTAAGGTTTCTTCGCAGTTGAATTGTAGTGTATACTCTAAGAACGATTTTCCTAATGAATTTCTCTGGAAGATTATGTGATATTGTTCTTTGTTGAATAAGAATTTTAATAATGAGCTAGCGAGAGAATCTTTGCGGAATTTACAAGCAGTGATCAATATGGTTGACATATCGTGGGAAACTGTTCCAATATTTGCACCTTTTTCGATGAGGAAAGTCATAAGATCAGGTCGATTATATTTCACAGCTAAATGCAATAGGGTATATCCATATTTTTTATCCAGAATCTCTTCGTAGGGTATGGGAATTTTGCATGATGTTAAGATCGGGAGAAGAATTTTATGTATGGGTGCATATTGGGTTAGTAACTTTACAGCGGGACCAGATGAATCTTCTGCTTCGTAAGAGAGGTAATCGTTTTCTCCATCGGAGCGATCATCTTCGTTATCATCATCTTTGGGTTGACGAGGATGTTCGAAGATATCAGCTCCCGCTTCGATAAGAATTTTTAAATATTCGAAACAAACTTTTGAATCAGAAAATTTATTTTCTTCGAAGACATCGCCATATTGAAGATACAAATTTTTGCTCGCACAAATTATTGGTATGTGTCTTCCTTCTTTATTATGAACATCACAACCAAGGGATAATAATAGTTTTGTGAAATCGATAAGTTGATCGGATGTTTGGGGGGTTATGGATGCAGCCAATAGTGATAATGCATTGTGGCCGAAATAAAGTTCGTTCACATCGATCTCGTTTTCTTCAAGAAGTATCTTTGCATCCTTAATATTACCTTGCTGGCAAGCATCAAGAAATTTAAAAGTTGGAGTTATTTCGGTAGCTTTTGGATATGGTGGAGAACGTATTTTATGAACAAGTTGAGAAATATCATCTTTCCAAATTTTAAATTTCTTTATATTATCGCGCTGATATGCTTCAAGTAATTTAAAAGTTGGAGTTGAAGTTTCGACCGATATCTGTGGATCTTCAGTAGCTTTTGGATATGGTGGAGAAAGTATTTTATGAATCAGTTGACAAATATCATCTCTTCCTGCTGTAAGAGCGGAGTGATGGAGGGATTGGCAATTAAAGACGAAATCTCTATCGGATGATGAATAAACTCCATTCGATAAAATAGCATAGATGAGATCGAAATTATCTGCCGCACAAGAAAATAAATTCTCTCCCTCATCATTTAGTGCGTATTTATTTGCTCCGAGCTTTAATAATTGATCAATTTGGCCCCATGATCCGAGTCTAGCTGAGCTTAAAAGAGGTGTTTCGTCAAAATCGGATTTGGAGTATTCTAAATCAAAACCTATTGTATTTTTCTTGAGAAGTTGGGATGAAATGTAAGGAAATTTATTCAACAAATGTCCTAGGAAAGTAATTTGTGCGCCTTCCTCGTAAGCTTCGCAGGTGTCTTCGTCGGTTGCATAGTAAAAACTAAAATTTGGTGAGGTGATCGAAAATACTAGTTCATAGAATTTAATTAAATGATTGTAGAAGTGTATTAATTTTGAGAAATCGGTAATTGGTGGATGATTGAAAAGAATGATTTTTTGGGGGGAATTGATTTTAACTCCTTTCGATATTAGTAGTTCGGCGACTTTTAAATGTTTAACTTCGTGATCTGGTCGCATTCGTCCGAGAAGTTCTAAACTTGTTTGTCCTGTGGCATCAACGGCAAGGGGATCAATTCTTGATCGCATAATGAATATCTGGTCGAGGTCATAATTTGCGCACGATTCAAGAAATCGCTTATTATCAGATGATATCGATGAATGTATGGTTTCCATTTTATCTTGTTGATATTCTTTTGATAAATAATGTTAGATAATTATATTTCAATTTTATTGAATGAGGGAGACAATAAAAAAAATACTTTAATCAAAAGAATAGTTATCTGTTGTTAGTAGCCTCTCATCCTTTCCAATTATTTTTGCAGTGAAAGCTTTGAAATCCGTTGTAGAATCAAACCTTTCGGATCCTAAAAGTGTCTGGTCGCGAACTTCATTTCGACAAATAATACAGTATCTTTCGTGCGTTTCTAAAGTACTTACAGTCTCATATTCTCCTCCGTCGCTGTTAATATTCCAAAAAAAATCTTGCGAAATTATCCCGTGAACAACACATTTACTACAGTTTTGTTCACATCTCCTGGGGCTCAAAGCGAGATGCCTCAAAATCTCTTCGTGTTTTAATTTACGTTCCTCCAGGCGACGGAAGATATTTAAGATAGAGTTGACAATTTTATTTAGTTCTAGAATGTTCGAAGTTAAATACCTTTGGTAATAACACATGATGTAGTAGTAATCTTCAGAGAAAATATTCCGAATTCCGAATCTCTTTATGCCTGGGATCGAACATAAATTTGCCGCATGGAATCCCCAGAAAGGAATCCAAAATCCTTCTGACATTAGAAGTGTCGTGGTTTTAGAGGTTCCAACCCAAATGAGCGCTAGAGTCTTAATGTCATCGGAAGATAAATATCCAATCCAGAGGGCGGCACAACTGGCGAGAAAAATTTTCTCAAGGGAATGACGTAAAACTGGATCTGAAGAGCGTGAATGATTAGTAACACGGCTTCTCCGACTTTTTTGTTGTAAACGCTTTTGACGTCGTCGAATTGTCGCCTCAGAGGGCATAACTGTCGAATAAATAAAAGTTCAAACAAATGGAATCTCCAAATGATCGGAGAATTCAATTTTTTTTAACCCTCGAAACTGAAATGTCACAATTTTCATGAATTTTATCGCCACATTTTAATAGTTGAACAATGGAATCATCATTAAATCGTTCATGACAAATCAAACAATTTTCATTAACTTTGTTTTGTATTTCTTTGATATTCCCATACGAAATCACAATGAACGAATCGTTATTTATCTTATTTTTTTTTATACGCGTATAAAAGATATTTCCAAAGAAAAAAAAGGATACAAAGTACAAAATCAAAATGCATATGAAGAATGCACTGAAAAAGAGTGGACAAAACGTTAACGTATTGAGTATCCACGGGACAATAACTAGTGGTGTGTTCTTTGGATGGTGATTCTCTACCAAAATTCCTAGCATATCGAAGAATGTTGGAATTGAAGCGAATATCCATATATTTATTGTCACTAATTTAGCAGGATCGATTACTCGTTCAACAATTCGTTCATAAGATGAGATAAATAGGGACCAAACAAAAAAATACAAACATGCAGGAATAAACATAGCATGGTATATAACATATAAAAATCCCAATGACCTACATTCATATTGTTCTTTTCCGTAGTGAAATAGACTAATTATTTCAATTACGATGATTCCTAAAATCGTGAATCGAATGATGAATAGCCTCATCGCTGCTAACAATTCAAAGAAATGATATATCTTCCAAATATTTACAAAATTCAATTTTTTTAATTCATAGCAAAATTTCAACACCCAAATATTGAAACGCATTTAAATTATGATCGAGCTCTTTAGGGACATCTTGTTTAAATATTACACGACACATAGGGCATGTATCCTCTTGATCAAACCACGTTGTTATGCATTTGGGATGGAAATAATGTCCACATAAAAAAACAACTAATTTTGTCATTTCTTCTAATTCTCCATAACAAATAGGACACAGAGTCTCGTCACAGTTATATAATTTCTTCAAAAGAGAATATCTAGTAACTATTTTATCAATTGGATGATTTGGTAGTTCATGATTTGGCTTTGATATAGTGCTATCGGTAATGATATTCCATAGATATTCTCCACGTACCTTCATACCAAGGGTAAACATCATAACAAAACATGCGAGGTAAAATATTAAAAGGGGTTTAACTAATTGATTTAAAGGTGGATATGTAATGAACGCACATTTATTTAATACAGCAACAAATGCTATGATAGCAAAGGGAAATGACATGATTACAAATACGAACATTGATAGCGAATCATTGTCTTTAAATGGTCCGCGAATAATAATAGGACGATATCCAAATGCTACATCAAAACAATATTTCAAAGGTAATAACGATATGATACTATTGAATACTCCCACAACTTGAAAATTGTTCATATAATTTATATAAACAACCTCAGAACAATCAGTTTTATTAAATTTATCCCCTAAATTATTAAAGATTTGTTGATATTGAGTCTTTTGATATTTAGCGTCAAAGATTCCTGTGACAACATACAAAAAATAAGTGAATGTTAGGATGAAATAAATTACATATTTCATCTTAATAGCGATTAGTATATATTAAAATAAAGGAAAATCCAAAGAGATATATCTTTCAATTTTTTATAAAGTGAACTCATTGGATAACACATTTCTTGTTGCGATGTTTCTTTACAATAGAACCCGAACTCGGTAGTAGGGGGATATCATCACGGTCATTTGCAACACCGAGAGCGTGTCTTAAACGTAAACCGTTTCTTCTAATTTCATCTTCAGGAATCTCATCATAAATTTCTTCTGCAGCAGCAACAGCAGCAATTTTGATCTCGGTCGCGATTTTATGAATTTTAACAGCTTGCTTCAATGTTGGTTTGAACATATAATTGAACACTTGTTCAAGTCGAAAAAAGAAATAGATACCTTTCTTATCGCAATTGCTCATTTCTATTTTGTAATCTGGAATCTTGATTTCTTCCGATAATATGTAGGTGAAATCTCGGAATTGCTGAGAATATGCACTTTCACGTCGTTCAGATTTCGTTATATCGATAAGATGCATCTTTAATTCTTTTGAATCGACTTCTTTTAGCTCTGTCACTATTAACACTGCACAACCGCTACAATAGAAAATTCCACTGTAGTCGTATACAGCACAATTCTTACAGTTGTAACATTCATAGATGTCGGGTTTGTATATGTTTTGCACTTTACATCGATCAGTGCGGAATTTTAATCCTTCGGTGTTTGGCATAATTCTTGCGTTTTTGGGGATGTGCAATTCGACAATTCCTGGAGACTCATCGGCAAAGCAGACGCCTTTCCAAACGATTAGTTCTCCATCTTTTGTCATATGTTCGGCAGATGCTGTAATTACATTGTAGTCTTCGCCGTTGATCAGATTTAGTTCGAAGGATTTTTCTCCTGAGAATATATCTTTCGTTGTAACTTTTGTTCTTGACAAATAGGGAGTGGATGTGATGGCCATTTCTGTGGGACCTGGGCTGTACATCACCATAAAATTCGGTAAAATGTAGGTGAAAAAGAGTGTTCCGAGAACCTTTCCGAAAACGCCATTTGAATTTGTGACATCTGGGATTGAAAGCCGTTCTCTTAGATCGAGGAGTGTATTTTTAGCTATGTTGACGATTCCATTGGATAATTCTTCATATTGGTACAAAGTTATTGCAGACTCATCGATGGGAGTACTATAATTACTATTGATACGTAGACGTCCCCATGTTCGAATAAAGCTATTCTTGCCGAAATACGTTGTGTTGTCGGGGATGATTCTTGGGGAAGAATGGGGTGTGAGGTGCAAAATATAACGGGTGGTTGATCGCTCACAATCTGTAAAATATGAGAAGATATCTTTTCGAATAAAGCTTTTGAGCGAGAGCGTATTTGATGAAATTATATGTTCGCATTCTGGGCGAGATAGTGGCAACTTAATTTGGAAGATTTGTTCGAATTTTTCATATAAGATGGGTAATTGGAGTGTATGACCAATACTGATGGAAAATTCCTTGAGGGTTGTATCGTATGACATAAAAGTTTCTCCTTCGTTGATTTTGTATTGTTTGTCTGTTTGGGTTATGGTGAGATATTTATTGAATGGAACTATTATGCCAAATTCTTTTTCGAATATATCAATTAGGCCATCTGTTGCGACATTTCCTTTACAATCAAATCGATCTTTTGGTTTTTTTTGTCGGTGGTATATGATTTCATTGTATATCGCATCGGTGTAAACAGAATATTGTTTTTTGGTTACGGTTATATTGTATTGGTTGGTTCTTGAGTGGACGACATAAACTACTTCTTTGTTGTTATAATTCGTATATTGGAGAGCACATTCACTGATGAAGTCTTCGCCAATATCGCATGCAATCATTCCATGAATGTGGATGCAGAGAGTCCGATCAGTGAATACTGGTCTCCAATCGTTATTTTTTATCGTGTAATTTTCAACAAAATCTATTAAATCTCCATTTTCGACATCTGTTAATGTTTTAGAGTTAGTTTTCATTGTGACTTTAAATGGGTGAAAATTGTGAAACTTATTGAAGAGATCTATTATGTATCTTAGTTTTATCCCACGAAATGAACCTTGTTTGGTAAATAGATCGAACAACGTTTGTTGTATCATTTCGCAGGCGTAAAAGAGATATATATTATGATTCAATGCATTATATTTTGGATAATCGTACGTTGGTTTGAGTGGATCAACCAGAATGAATTCGTCTGTCATCTAGCTATTTGTTAGTGTGACAAATTTTTGAAGATGGTCTATAATAAAAAAATTTCAATTTTTCGAAAGTTGAGGCGAATCCAAGAGATATCGACATATATTTTTCCTTATGGATATATATATGAATAATTATAAAATATTAAAATATAAATCGAAACTTGAAAGAGGGAATGCCAGTGGGGAAAAACAGGTGTTGTATTCTGCTAAGTTGGATTTTCATGTGAGAAGAATGTTGAGCCAAATAGGAGGAAATAAGATCGAAGAGACCAAAAAAAAAGCTGAGGAAGTACCTGGGCCAGCTGCTGGAACAGCAGGGGTTCCAGCCGCATCACTAGAATCGGAAGAACAAATCTCTCGCGTAAAATTCACTAAATCGCTTTCACTCCTCGTTGGTGACCCACGATGCAAAAGCCCAGACGAAATAAATATCCTTGCGATATTTAGATCAATCCTCACAGATACGGAAATCCCTTGGCAGGTGCTGCTAAAACTTCTAGCGTGGACAATCGAAAGCATGATCACTGTTTTATGCGATTATGCTCATCCCGCAGAGGTTCGTCCAATACAATTGACCGATGTGCCATGGCAGGAAAACAGTAGGTACATGCGCACAAACGCCTTTGTGTATAGAGTCAACGAGGAGGCATTAATAAGGGCCCATCAAGTATCAAAGGAAAGTCGTAATATTCCAGCTTTTATTGCAAAATATAAGGATACGGGTAAACTAAGGTTCTCAATCATCTATATACGTCAACTATTTCATGCGATCTCTCCATTGATAACAGAAACAATATTTTGGGTTCCGGGGAAAGTCACATACAGAGGAGAAGATATAGATAAAACAATTGACACTTTCGAAGGAATCGCTAAAGTATTGCGTGATGATACCGATCGATTACCGCGTAGTGCATATGCTAGAACCATTGGGGAATTCGCTACGTTGTTTCCCCCGAGAGAAAAGATAAAACCATTCGTTTGGAAACAACAAGCGATTGATAGTTATGGGTTCAGAACTGAGGGAGATATAGAAGCGGAACGGGTTGCATATAGCAAGTGGCGCGATGAGGAACGAAAGTATAAAGAAGCGGATCTCGCTTATGATACTGGACGAGTTTTCCAAAGCATACAAAGAATAGCATTAGCACTCTTTAATGACTACTGTGCTATTTCCGTACCTGCCGAACAATTAGCAGCAATAATGAAGCCGGAATCCCAAATTAAACGGGTAGAAACAGCAGGGAAACTGGGCGTGATTGCACCTGAAATGTGTGACTATTTTATGTTTATAGATTCTCTTTCCAAACATGGAATAATCGCTCAAGGTGATATGCCAGCTATTCTATTTGAACACAAAATTGTACGCGATCCGGGAACAAATCTTAATTTGACATTGCGGGTATTACAACAGCCTATTTATTTTCTGTATCTTATGCTTAACCAAATTATTAGTATCAGAGAACGTGGTCTTAGTGTTCCTTCAGCAGTGAGTCTAATTAAATAGAGAGTGAATTTCTGCAATGTAGTCGCCTGGGAATTTTACAATTGCAGCAGTTCTGTGATCAGATGTTGAGTAGGGATGAGAAAATTTGAAATACAACTCTTTCGTTTATATCTCAAATTCTGCATCAATTTCATCGAAATATTCAGTAATGTCATCCACATGTGCACCTTTTAAATATTCTAGCCCAACTGCTGTTATTTTATCACAACCAAACAAGCTAATTCTTCGAACACCTTTCAAATATTCAACGCCACGATCTGTTATTTGATTGCATTCATTTAAACGAATTACTTCCACGCCCGTTAAATATTCTAGGCCTTGATCTGTTATTTTTGTACAACCCGTCAAATTAATTGTATGTACGCCTTTTAGATATGATAAACCCTGATCTGTTATTTCACTACAATCCATCATATAAATCGCACGAACACCTTTCAAATATTGAAGACCATGATCCCTTATTTGATAACAACGACCCAAATCAATTACGCTGACGCCTTCTAAATATTCGAGCCCATGATCCGAGATTTTGTCACAACCAAACAAATTAATTTTTTGCACATGTTTCAAATTTTTTAAACCATCATCTGTTATATTGGAACAGTCATACAATTCAATTGTGTGAACACCCTTTAGATATGATAAGCCTTTATCCGTTATTTGTATACAACTAGCCAAATAGATTGTATGAATTCCTTTTAGATATTCTAAACCTTCGTCGGTTATTTGGTCACACTCGTGCAGTTTTATTGTGTGAACTCCCTTTAGATATGATAAACCGCGATCCGTTATTTGACGGCAACTATTCAAATTAATTGAGTGGACTCCTTTTAAATATTCAAGGCCGTCATCAGTTATTTTATAACAAGAAGTCAAATCAATTGTATGTACACCTCTCAGAAATTCTAAACCACGATCTGTTATGTTAGAGCAACAATACAAGTTAATTTCCCGTAGGCCCTTCAAAAATTCTAGGGATTGATCAGTTATTTTATCATTTCCATACAAATTTATTGTATTAACACCTTTTAGATTCTCAATACCATGATCGGTTATTTCATTGCAGTAAGTCAAATCAATTGTATGGACTCCTTTTAGATATGATAAACCGTGATTGGTTATTTTATTGCAATTAGTCAAATTAATTGAATGGACTCCTTTCAAATATTCAAGGCCCTGATCAGTTATTTGACTGCAACTATTCAAATTAATTGAATGGACTCCTTTTAAATATTCAAGGCCACGATCTGTTATTTTATTGCAACTACTCAAATTAATTGAATGGACTCCTTTCAAATATTCAAGGCCGTCATCAGTTATTTTATAACAATGAGTCAAATCAATTGTATGTACACCCCTTAGAAATTCTAAACCACGATTTGTTATGTAAGAGCAATAATACAAATTAATTACTTGTGCGCCATGTAAATATTCTAGGGATCGATCAGTTATTTTATTACATCGATATAAATTTATTGCGTGAACACCTTTTAGATTCTCAACACCATGATCCGTTATTTTGTTACAGTCAGTTAAATTGATTGTATGTACACCTCTCAGAAATTCTAAACCGTTATCTGTTATTTTTCTGCAAAAGGATAAATCGATTGTGTGAATACCTTTTAGAAATGATAAACCATCGTCTGTAATTTCGCTGCAGTTATTCAAATTAATTGTGTGAACACCCTTAAAATTTTTTAAATCGGAATTGGTCATCGTACAAAAAGGATCTGCTAATACGAATTCTTTGCTATATTTTTGTATTATCGTTCTAAATTCTGAATATCGTCTGGAGAGCAGTACAAGTTCTGAAGTGTCGAAATAAGATAAAACAAGTGCTATCATTGGTTCCATCGTTCAATCAGATTAGTATTCTATTAAATATAATTTTTAGCATAATAGGTTTCAATTTTTTTAAAAATTGTATGGTGATCCGATTCGCCCTCAACCAACTGCTTAAGCCATGTTCTGATTTACTCGTTATACCATTTTATTTTCTCTTTTATGACGGTATCATACAATTCCTTTTGTTCTTTCAGCTGTAAATCAATATCGCCGTTATATTCTATTTCATCTGAATAAATGAGATCGTGAACAGAATCCATTTTAAGAAAATATTCCAAGATATTAAATAATAAAATAACTGTCTTTCGAATGATTTCTTCATCTCGGCCAACTTCCAAAAATAGCGTTCTCATTGGTTTATCAAAAATAGTCTCTTTTGCTCCCAAAATGATTTTATCTGTGAATCCATAATTTTTTATATATTCTGTGAGCTGCTCAAATGTTTTACCAAAATGGTCTAAACCAACGTCGCTAAACCAAACGTAATTTCCATATTTGCTTCGGTGACTTCTGATTACTCTAAATTCAAATTGATATCTTTTTGGGGTTTCATAATCTTTGATACTATCCATTTCTGTACATATAACCAATTTATCGCCACCGACGAATAATTTCCCAAGTTCGAGAAATACTGATACAGTTGTTCGACTTCCGCCATTTTTTAAATTTATATATTTAGACTTGTATTTATGATATTTATATTTATTCATCTATGGAATTCCGATAGAAAAAAATATATGTTTGGATCAATTACGGCAGATCTTTTAGCTCTCTCCAAAACCTCTGATCCCTGGGGGTTTTCGAGAATGACCTATATTGTGTAATTCACTTGTGATCAAATATTATAAAAGTCGCGCAGTAGTCGATGTGTGGGAGCATATTTTCCTTGAAGCACACATCGATGGCGGCGCCTTACCAAACAGATGAGTCGCGCCGCACTCACTATGTGTTATCGATGAAACACATAGCATCCACGGCGCGACTTTATAAAGCGAATAAGGGAATTCATCCATCATAAAATTCCAATTGTGTAATTCCCTTGCGATCAAATATTATAAAAGTCGCGCCGTAGTCGATGTGTGAAAGCATATTTTCCTTGAAGCACACATCGATGGCGGCGTCTTAGCAAACAGATGAATCACGCCGCACTCACTATGTGTTATTGGCAAACACATAGCATCCACGGCGCGACTTTATAAAGTGAACAACAGAATTTGTTCATCATAAAACTCCAATTATGTAATTCACTTGCGATCAAATATTAAAAAATCGCGCCGTAGTCGATGTGTGAAAGCATATTTTTCTTGAAGCACACATCGATGGCGGCGTCTCAACAAACAGATGACTCGCGCCGCACTCACTATGTGTTATTGACGAAACACATAGCATCCACTGCGCGACTTTATAAAGTGGACACCATCATAAAATTCCACTTGTGTAATTCACTTGCGATCAAATATTAAAAAGTCGCGCCGTAGTCGATGTGTGAAAGCATATTTTTCTTGAAGCACACATCGATGGCGGCGCCTTAACAAACAGATGACTCGCGCCGCACTCACTATGTGTTATTGACGAAACACATAGCATCCACGGCGCGACTTTATAAAGCGAATAATGGAATTCGTCCATCATAAAATTCCAATTGTGTAGTATACATCGATGGCAACACCGACGAAGACACATTAATTTTCAACATTTTAAAAAAATATTGAAGTTGGATATGTATTGTTGAGATTATATTTTAAATTGATTGGTAGACGCAATGTATTCGATTATTCGAAATCGGTTGCGGTTGGCAACTACTTACGGTGAGTTGAGAAAATTATATGGTGATCAAGTGAGCGGGGGCACTAAAAAGGAGAAATATGATATTTATAAAGAAATAGAAAATTTGGATATTGGTGCTGCGGCGAAGTATCTTAATGAGAAGGCGAAAAGGATTAAGGAACTACAAATTCAAATGGCTGAAGCACCTACGGAAATGACGTTAGAGGAGTTGCATGTTCTGTTGGGAAATAAAGGTGGGTTTGATAATTTTAGTCAACATTTGAAGAATTTATCGTTTTATAATTTGTTTAAGATTTCGTTTGCTAGGCAGAATGAATTGGAGAATAAAATGTTAGATGGAAGTTATGATGTGAAGGAATGTTCAGAGTTTTTATGTGATTTGATAGATAGAAATGTTCCGTATGTGAGGGTGCTGAAATTTATGATAATATTGTTTGTTAGTAACAGGATCGAGATGGATAAATTGATTTCGTTGAAGAGATTGGGGAAGGAGATGATTGAATATATCAAAAAAGGTTTTGTGCAGATGTATGGATTTGGTGAAATCATAACGTTGAAGAATTTAGAGAAAATTGTTGGGGATATCGATAAGTGGCGGGCGGAATTGGAAAAGAATGATGTAGTCGAAATTATCACAGAGTGGAAACAAAGAAAACCGGGAAAATTTGTGGCAGGTAAGAATCTTATGGCATTAGAGTTATATGCGGTAATACTCTAGATATATATTATTATCAATATCAGAACAAATTATGCCAACACATGCACCAAATAGAATTTTTTGCTTTGATTAATTTATCTAAAGTAGTCTGAAGTTCTGCAACATTCAGTGTAAGCAATTTTTCCCAATTCTTTGCCCCATATGCTGAAAATTCTTCGCCATTCCCAAAATTGTGAGCAAGAATGAAATATTTTTCGTCTATGGGATATGTCACTCTGAAGTGAGTGAAATTGTGTAACTTCTTTCCCGCGAGAATTATATTATCGAGCTCGGCCAAGCACTCCTTGATAAATTTATGGTTATGGCTTGTGCAGTATTTATGGACATTGAATTTTCTCTTCAATCTGGTTTCAATCCAAATATAAAATTTGTTTTGCATTTTTTTTCCTTTGTGTCGCTTACAATTTCTGGTCAAAATCTGGATCATTTTATCGTCTTCTCCGAACATATCTTTTAGAGTTACCATCAAAGAAAGAAATTTGTCAATCCACACAGTATATATCTCATCGTGTTCTGATGTTTTGGGTAGATCTTGGTTTACAACAGGTTTTACATCAATGGCTGCATCAATCCTAAAAAACGATAATACTTCTGGCTCCAATTTTATAATTAACGATTCGATCACATTACAGGCGGCCACATCTTTTTCTGAAATTGTACTGTATACCAAAGCGCAACCGTTATTTTGCAATGATAGTAATGCTGATTCCGTTGGTTTCCTTTCCGAAACATAAATTGCTTTTATTTCAGTTCCCGGCAATTGTCTTTTAATGGTCTCTACACATACGATAAAATGATGTATGTCTATAACGGAAGGCTTCTTGAGTGTCAATTTATCTTGGATTAATACAATTCTACCATCGCAACTCATGTGGTGATCAATGGCAGAAACATTCTTGCCATAACGTTTCATAACCGCTTTTTCATCTAGATGGAGAATAGATCCAAATTTCGAAAAATGCTCACGGATTTTGTTTTCCAACAGATATCCCTTTGATTGTGTCCTCATTTGTTTTGCATTCAGATGCATTATTTAACGTTCAGCAAATGAATAAATCAATTTTTACAATGAGTGATTCTAACACAAATACTCAATAAACAAATCAATTAAATTATATCCGCCGGAATTATAAAATTTCTTCAGAAGATGATCAGGGTTTGTTGTTATTGACATCAAATCGCGTTTGTATACTTGGCGTATTTTCATCCGTGTATCCAAATTTTCATTGCAGAAGTTGATAATACCAATGGAAAAGCGATTATTCAATCCATTGGAAATAAAACTCATGTCACCTAATGCTAAATATTTATCGATAAAATATTTCGTGATATTTATATCCGTGGTGCGCCCATAAAATGTGACATTAATGACAGAGAAACCGAGCGAATCAGTACCGCCAACGCGAAAATTACATCCATTCTCGACTAATTCCGTAACGAGTGCTAAATTATTGGTTTTGACCGCTGTCCATAAGACATTCTTTCCGTAAATGTCTGTTGCGTTAAGATCTAATTTTGCCTTTGGCCCAGAGCCATATATTTTAACCAATATAATTGCAATATCAATTTTGTTCGCCCTTATACAATATTCAGGATAAGTCGTGTATGTTTCGGGGCTGTGTGATTTAATCTCTTCTTTGGTTATTGCATCGAGGATTGCAAACATTGCGAAAAAATTGTTAGTATCAATACATGTGTGTAATGGTAGTTTCGCATCGTCGTTGCGGATTGATACGGATGCTTTTTGCTCAATCAAACGCTGCAAAAAATGTGGCCCATTTGGATCACTCCCCCAAATCTTAACCACCGTGTGTAAAGCAGTAAATCCTTTCGCTTCGGGCAAATCTAATTTACATCTTTTGGTATCCATTAATTTATCAAACAAGGTTAAATTTCCTACAATAATAGATTTCATTAATGGAGTTATACCGTTGAAATCCTGCATATTAAGATCTGCACCATTATCGATTAAGCATAGAGCAATTGCGCTATGGGTTTTATCTATCGCACTTAATAAGGGAAAATTACCTTTGAAATCTTTGGAATTGATATCAAGCTTAAGTTCACATAATTGTTCCACATATTCCTTTTGACATTTCAGAACTGCGTGGAATAGCAGGTTGTGGCCATTTGCTTCGCGCAAATTTAGATCGCATCCAGCATGAACATAGCGCCGTAATGATGAATGAATTTGCTGCTTCAAGTTACTATCGTCTTTTCTTCTTGCGATGATATCAATATCTTCGAAACATTTAGCGAATTTTGAAAAATTATTCTGTGAAACCCGATCTTGCGCTAAAGAGTGATAAGTTTGCTTTTGAACAGTGATCATACGAGAAATATTGAGATGGATGTTAAATTGAGTAAGAATTGAGAATTTCAATTTTATCTATTCAGATATTGCTGAATAGCTGGGTCATATATGATATGATTGATTCATCCCTGAAACCATTAAATATCTGTAATAAATCTATATGACAGAATTAGAGAAACTAAATATAAACAAAAAATTTAGTAAACAATCGAATGGTGTTAGGACTCCGATAAATCATTTGTTATTGATGGGGCCATATTGGGAAATTGCTGGATTGGTTGGAATTGGTACACTTGCGCTAGAACAAGGCGCGAGTGTAGCTTTATCCGGAGATGGTAGCACTGTAGCAATTGGAACTGCCTACACTATTAGTGAAGTCGCGGAAGGAGTTTATATATTCGTGAATAGAAATGACAGCTGGATTCAACAGGCGATATTACCTGGCGTGGGATATTCTGTTGCTTTATCATATGATGGAAATTATTTGGTAATGGGTTCCCCAAGTGTGGATGATTTGAATGGTGCTACTTTTGTTTTCCATCGAGAAAATAATGTGTGGACGCAAATGGCCAAATTGGTCGGCATGGGTACACCTCAATATCCCAATATTGGTTTTGGATTACAGGGCTACAGTGTTGCAATTTCAAGAAATGCAAAAACTATTGCAATTGGTGGGATTTTTGATAATGTTCTGACGGGGGCTGTCTGGATTTTTTCAAGGATTGGAGATATTTGGTCGCAAGATGCAAAAATTGTTGGTTCAAATGAGGGAGCTCCTTCCTATCAAGGATCATCGGTTGCACTATCTGCCGATGGGATGACTTTAGCTGAAGGAGGAGTGGAATTTATCTTTCCAGATCTTAAAGGGGCAGTGTGGGTTTTTCAGAAAAATACAAATGACGGTAGGTGGATACAAGATGGCGCAAAATTAGTTAATCCTGAAGCTAATATATTTGCACAAGGCACATCAGTTGCTTTGGATTATTGTGGGGAACTTTTAGCCGCAGGAGCTCCAGGTGCAGGAGATGGATTTGTGCTTATATATGTAAGATGCAACGATAAATGGAGTAGATTTGGCAATCCCATAAAGGGAGGGATCGAATCGGGATTTGGCGCGAGTGTTTCATTATCGAATAGCGGAAAATTATTGGCCGTTGGTGCACCGATGGATAATAATAATTTTGGAGCAACTTACGTATATAAACAAAATGAGTGCGACTATATCCAAATACAAAAGGTTATAGGATCTGCCGCGGGAAATCCATTTCAAGGAACTGATGTATCCATCTCAGCAAATGGGAAAACATTGGCCATTGGAGGCAAAGGAGATATCAACAGTGGAGGTGAAGGAAGTACACAAGGAAAAACGTGGATTTTTGAAATAGACACATCTGAATGTTAGGGAGAAAGTGATTTAAAAGTTGATTCGAGAACTTTTCTAAATGCTAGTTTATTCTCTTTTATTTTTAAAGAATATATTAATGTCATATGTGTATCTATTATTCCACTATCGCCCGTCGGAATTGCGATATAATCATCGTGAAATGAAATAATATCGATGTCTAGTGGTACTTTACTATTATTCAATTTTTGATAAGCGTTGTCATTGTGAGGATGTAAATCATCGGTTATTCTTATATGCGGTGTGATATTTCCTTCATCCATATCTTTATCTGAAATGAGGGATTCGCTTAATAGCTCGAGTATGAATCTATTCTTGAGTTGAGAAAATATGCAATTGTTGGATAATAGAACAGTTTGATCACCTAACAACATTTAAAAAGAAGTGGATAATTAGGTTGGGTCGCTTGTTTTGAGAATATATCATGATCCATTTTTTGATTCGATTATGTTGTGAAAAATGATCAATGGATGTTGAAATCAATTTTTATCAGTTGATGAAAAGTTAAAGGCATACAGCCGTGAACGTGTTTCGTGTTTTATTATGATGTAATCCTAATTGTCCATAAATATTATATCCGGAACACATTAACGTTCCGTCAGTTAACTCTAAGAAAGTATGATTGGGGCCACATTCCACTTTCTTTATATTTTTCGGTATATCTCTTATTTCCTGATAAGAATTTTTGTTCGCGTAGTCTCCCAAACCCAATTCTCCATTTACATTGTATCCACAACCCATTAATTTTCCGTCAGTCATTCTGATTACTATATAATGTGAGCCACATGCAAGTTCAACGATATTTGTCCCTATTCCAGGTATATCGCAAAATAAATTTCTAGATTTATAATCCGCAAGACCCAATTGTCCATATTGATTGTTTCCGCAACTCATTAATCTCCCATCATTTAATCTGATAATTGTATGAGAACCTCTTGTTATCACTTCGAAAATATTCTTTGGTATAAATATCTCGTGAAAGATATTTTTATCGGTGTTATTACCAAGACCTAATTGTCCCGCATGATTATCTCCACAACTCATCAATGTCCCATCTTCAAATTTAATGAAAACACTATGATGCCAGCATATGACTTTTGCTACGGTTTTTGGTATGTTTTTAATTTCAGAAAATATATTTCGAATTTCATTGTCTTCAAGCCCAAGCCCTAATTGTCCAAATGCGTTATTTCCACAACTCATTAAAGTTCCATCAGCTAGTTTTATAAATGTGGAATTTATGCCACATGTGACGTCGACTACATAAGTGGGGAGAAATATTTTTTCAAACGTAATGGGACTGTAAAGAGTGCCTAAGCCTAATTCCCCACGGGTGTTCAGTCCCCAACCCATTAATGTTCCATCTGTGAATCGGATAATAGTATGATAAGAACCACTAATCACTTGTGTAATGTTCCGAGGTAATTTTTCGATAGGTACAAAACTCATTCCATATCCATAGGGAAATGCCCTCATCAATGTACAGTCCTTTAATTTTATAATTGTATAATTAAAACACATTATTATTTCATCACTTTCTAGTGGTAATACTATTTCTTTAAAACGATTGTCTTCCAGCCTGTATCCAGAAATCATTAATCTTCTATCTCGCGTCCTTATGATCGTATGGGTGTGATCACATATGATATTTGATCGCCTTCTACAATTATGCAAATATGCTTTCATTATTTGCTCATTGGTTGATGCGCGTTTGTCGTAATCAAGTGAAAAGATTCTCTTCGTCAATTTAAACCAATCAAATTTATCGGTTTCAGATAAGAGATAGAATATCGATCGAGGGTTGTAATCTGCTATTATGTATTGTAGATCGTAAGGAAGATTTCTAAATAAACAACCTGGATCCATAAAGTTGTTTGCATAATTTATAACATAGAGCTCAATTTGATCCTTTTTCAAAATTTTGTTTAGTTTCAAATATCGTTCGGTCTGCGCACTTCCGTGAACGTGTTTCGCGATATATTATCGTCCAGTCCTAATTGTCCATGAATATTGTATCCACATGCCATTAACGTTCCGTCAATTAACTCTAAGAAAGTATGATGGGGCCCACACTCTACTTTCTTTATATTTTTCGGTATATTCTCTATTTCGTGATAAGAATTTTTGTTTGAAAAATCTCCTAAACCCAATTCCCCAAACATATTAAATCCACAACTCATCAATCTTCCATCCGTCAATCTGATTATTGTATGATAGAAACCATATGCAAGTTCAACGATATTTTTTCCTATTCCCGGTATATCGCAAAATAAATTTCTCGTTTTATAATCCCCTAAACCTAATTGTCCATATAAATTATTTCCGCAACTCATTAATTTCCCATCATTCAATCTTATAATTGTATGATAACCTCTTACTATCACTTCGAAAATATTCTTTGGTACAAAAATCTCATGAAAGATATTTTTATTGCTGAAGTCACCGAGGCCTAATTGTCCCTCAAGATTATCTCCACAACTCATTAATGTCCCATCTTGAAGTTTAATGAAAGGGCTATTGTGCCAGCATATCACTTTTGCTACGGTTTTTGGTATGTTTTTTATTTCAGAAAATATAGTTCGAATTTGATTGTCTCCAAGGCCTAATTGTCCAAATTCGTTATTTCCACAACTCATTAAAGTTCCATCAGCTAATTTTATAAATGTAGAATTTGTGCCACAGGTGACGTCGACTACATATGCGGGTACAAATATTTTTTCAAGAGTACCAAAACCTAATTGCTCGCGGATTTTTATGTTCAGTCCCCAACCCATTAATGTTCCATCTGTGAATCGGATAATTGTATGATAATAACCACTAACCACTTGTGCAATAGTCCAAGGTAATTTTTCGAAGGGTACAAAATTTATTTGACATCCAATCGAATGCAGTCCCCTCATTAATGTATTATTCTTTAATTTTATAATTGTATAATTAGCAGATAATATTACTTCATCACTTTTTGCGGATACCACTATTTCTCGGTAACTGTTGTCCAGATCGTTTCCAAAAATTATTAATCTTCTATCTCGGGTCCTTACGATTGTAAAGCTGTAATCACATATGATATTTGATCGCCTTCTACAATTGTGCAAATATGCTTTCATTATTTGCTCATTGGTTGATGCGCGGTTGTCATAATCTAGTGAAAAAATTCTCTTCGTCAATTTAAACCAATCAAATTTATCGGTTTCAGATAATAAATGGAATATCGATCGAGGGTTGTAATCTGCTATTATGTATTGTAGATCGTGAGGTAGATTTCTAAATAAACAACCTGGATCCATAAAGTTGTTTGCATAATTTGTAGACGCAGAGCTCAATTTAATCTTTTTTCAAAATTTTGTGGAGCAGTGCAATGTTGTTTCAATGGATGCTACATTGTTGTCATATGAATTCGCTTGATGCTCCACGCCGGAATCGATGAATGCTGTGATTGAAACATATACTTATCTCCGGCGGGTTCAAATCAAGTGCTCATCTTGTGTTTTTACGCGGCAATCGATATTAGTTACAGGGTTCACAGGTTTCAAATATCGTTCACCGCGCGCTGATATCCATGTGTTTATATTTTTTTTTAAATATATATAGTTATATTATTATGCAAAAATTGACTTCCATTTCTTCTGGAGATTTAAGCTCAAATTTATCAACTCCGAATCCGAAAATTTTAATTGTTTCAAAAAGAAATACCGGCAAATCATCTTTAATGGCAAACCATCTTTCGCGAATGAAAGATATCGATCCTGAAAATGTAGTTATCGTTTCACCAGGGGATCGAATAACAAGTTTCTACGCTTCAAAGAATAAATTATGGGAAATAAAATATTCTTTCGAAAATATGGAGGCGGTTGTGGATAAATTGATTAGTAAACCGTCTGTACTAATACTTGATGATGCTATTCCATTGAAAACTAAGGGGTCGCGAGAAACATATAAAATGTTAGAATATATGCTGGAAGGGCTGGTTAACACGACAATTATGATAAGTTGTCAATTTCCTCATTTTGATGAATATATGTATAATTATTTTGATTATATTTTTGTTGGCAAGGAAGACTTCAAATCCACTATTGATAAAATGTATAATCATTTTGGGAACAGATATGAATCGCTTGATAGGTTTAAAAAAGATATAGTGTCTCTTAAAGCTTATAATTTTTTATGCTTGAAAAAAGATGATGAGGATGATTTAGGTTATAAACTGAAGGAGATCAAATTTAATGATTTGAATATCTCCGTAAATGATCATATTTGTATATTGAACTCCAACGATTCTATAAATGTTATTATTGTGAATAATATTATTAAAAAGCTGGAGAATATAATTGAAGAAGTATTTGTAATTAGAAGAGATACTCAGTTACCTAGTAATGTATTGGAAGATATTCTCAAAGAAATAAATTGTAAAAAAAAGAAATTATTGATCATTGAATATAAATTTGCTGATTTATCGAATAATTTTAGTTCTTTAATGGATGAGATAATGGGGAATGCAAGACATTATGGTATTACATTAGTGTTGGTGGAAAATTATGTTGTGAAAATGTCGGCGCATGCTAGAGGGAATATTGATAGATGGATTATTGGAAACTATTATGATAAACCTTCTTTACAAAAATTATATGATGGTGTGTTAGGTATGTTTCCTTGTTTTAGTGATGTGAAGATGTTAATGAGTTTTATTGAGAATAATAAATTGTTGCATATTAATCAGGGTGGGATTCATGAGTTTGATGAGAAGGTTAATATTGTGGAGATGGATCCGAGTATGAAGTCAGAAAAATATCCGTTCGTGGGGGGAAAGAGTGTTAGAGCTGTTGGTTGTGTAGATATAGATATTCGTGATCAATTAAAATTAATGAATGAAAAAATGTCTAAGATCATGATTAAATTGGGGTTGTAATTGGATTAACTTTTTGTTAGAGAGATATCATATAATAGGAAGTTGTATGATATTAGGCTTGACTAGGAACGATTCCCCCTCCTATAGAGAGAAAGTTTATCTAGATATATTTATAACGGGAAGCAATATGTCGGAATTAATTTCAACTATTTATTCTGTAAAAAAATATAAAGCCATTGGGTCAAAGAATATTGTATTAGATCCCAAGGCAAAATATCTGGTACCTCTGAAGGTTAATGTTCTTAAGAAAGGGGGAGTTCTATTTAATGTAAATGTCGATGTTAATTATTCAACTTCGGTGGGAACATTTGGTAATGTGCTGCTTGAAATTAAGAGAAATGGTAGAACTGTTACAGATGGACCGCAGTCTCTAATAAAGGGAGACCCTACTTTTCTGATTGGAACAGGTGAATTCGCATGGAATAGTGTTGATAGGGATGTGGAACCAGGTTGTTATGAATATATTTTGATTATTTCGAATGATAGTGAATCAAGTGGAAGAGTTTTCGGTTTGGCATTTAATGCAGTGACGTTTGCGCGGATGATGAATTAATAATTCGTTTAGTATTTTTTGTTCGTTGTCTTTTCCAGAGATGCGATCTGAAACAGCCATAACGCTTTTTACTAAATTTTCATAGTCTTCTTTGATGTATATATATTTAGTTTCGTCGTGATCAAACTTAAAATATCTGCTGGAGAAAAAATCGGTGTTTGAAGATATATTATCTATTTTCCCCATATGTGTCTCAATTAAATCTAACATACGAATTTCCCATTCGCTCCTACAATTTTTTGGGGAGGAAAAGAATAGATTGAGAAATACTTCGGGT
>Ga0207047_1070_pt2 | contig 23552 bp, 20 predicted proteins | sample Alteio_BWMinCont_67_FD_153302 | JGI IMG/M metagenome (GOLD analysis project Ga0207047, IMG submission 153302) | Enriched cells from forest soil in Barre Woods Harvard Forest LTER site, Petersham, Massachusetts, United States -... | ecosystem: Environmental > Terrestrial > Soil > Temperate forest >...
GTATTGATTGTTTCTTTTATCGCTACTGCAATATTGGTATTAAATAGATATGTTAGAACATGGCAGGCATTCGGTTCATTCTTTCAATACAGTAAATTCCATTTTTTTTTGTACCTTTGCGCTTCCGAAATATTACCGCTGGCAGTATTGACGAAGTTATTGATAAAGGGCTTAGTGTTTTATTAAACAACATAATAACATACACAACAATAGTATAACTCACTATCCTGATTATGATAAAAGTTGCTCGTTTAAAAAAAAGTAGTACTATAAAAAAAGAAGTTAAGAAAGACGTGAAGGTTAATTCCATATTAATCACTCAACCCCGTCCTGAAACCGAGAAATCTCCCTACTTCGATTTGGCTAAAAAATACAATATCAAGTTGGAATTTCACCCCTTTATTCGTGTTGAGGGACTTTCGGGAAAAGAATTCCGCAAGCAGCGCGTTGACATTAGTGAATATACAAGTGTGATATTTACCAGCCGTAATGCGGTTGACCATTTTTTCAGAATCTGCGAAGAAAATAAGGTTAAGGTTTCGCCCGACATGAAGTACTTCTGCATCACCGAAACAGTGGCGCTTTACCTGCAGAAATTCATTCTTTACCGCAAGCGCAAAGTATTTTATTCTTCAGACGGCACGATAGAAAGGTTGCTGGAGTTAATTGGAAAACACAAGAATGAAAAATACATATTGTCGGCGTCCGATGCTGCGCGGAATGACATTGCGCAATACCTCACTAAATTCACCATAAAATATACCGAAGCTACTTTATACCGCACTGTCTCTAATGATATTGCCTCCGTAATGAAAGGCGGGCATGATATGATAGTGTTTTTCAGCCCCTACAGCGTACAAACATTATTTGAACACAACCCGAAGTTTAAGCAAAACGGGGTACTCATAGGCGCTTTCGGTCCCGTTACCTCAAGGGCTATCGAACAGTCCGGCTTGCGTCTCGACGTGAAAGCCCCGGCGCCCAATGCCCCCTCCATGCTTTCTGCCATAGAGAATTACCTGGCGAAGAAGAAAAAGTAATTGTGTATCAGGGTACTATAAGTCTTTATCTCTTACGGGAATAATACGGCATCTTGTCTTTTTTTTGTCATTTATACTAATTCTGCGCACGTTTACGTTATTAACTTACAATTAAATTTTATGGCTAACAGGTTGGTGACTGAACAAAGCCCGTATTTACTGCAACATGCACACAATCCAGTGGATTGGTATTCATGGAGCGATGAGCCTTTTTTATTAGCCCAAAAACAGAATAAGCCTCTTTTAGTAAGCATTGGTTATTCAGCCTGTCATTGGTGCCATGTTATGGAGCGCGAAAGTTTCGAAAACCATGATGTTGCCGCATACATGAATGAACATTTTGTTTGCATTAAAATCGACAGGGAGGAGCATCCGGATGTTGACCATTTATACATGGATGCGGTGCAGGCGATAACAGGTGGTGGCGGCTGGCCCCTGAATGTATTTGTAACGCCCGACAGGATACCTTTTTACGGAGGCACCTATTATCCTCCCCGCCCCATGTATCAACGCCTTTCATGGCTACAGTTGTTGGAGCACATCAGCCATCTCTGGAATGCCCGTCACGATGAAGTAACTGAGCAGGCAGCACAGATGAAGGAGTATTTACAAAAAGCTTCATTAAGCAATGGCTCAGCAGGCGCACACTCATGGAACCTGGATGATTGCAGGCAGATAGCAGATACTCTTTTGAAGCAGGCAGATAAAGAGAAGGGCGGTTTTGGTAATGCTCCGAAATTTCCGGGCACTATGGCAATCAGTTTTTTATTGGAGCATTATCATTTTACAAAGTATGAACCCGCATTGCAACATGCTTTGCATAGCCTTGATGCCATGCTTGAGGGTGGTATTTACGACCAGCTTGGCGGAGGGTTTGCCCGTTATGCAACAGATAATAATTGGCTCATTCCACATTTTGAAAAAATGCTGTATGATAATGCTTTGCTTATTTCTTCGTTATGCGACGCATATAGTATCACCGGAGAACTCAGGTATAAGAAAATCATTGAAGAGACCATTGCATTTATTGAAAGGGAACTGAAAAATGAATCAGGCGGTTATTACAGCGCACTCGATGCAGACAGTGAAGGTGTGGAAGGTAAGTTCTATACCTGGACATGGGAAGATTGGAAAGCGGCAACCGGTGAACACGACCCTGTTGTTGCTGAATATTTTGGTGTAACGCCACAAGGTAATTGGGAAGAGGTAAACATACTTCATGTTGCTAAAGATGTTGCCCTGTTAGCTTCCGAAAACAAGATAACAGTAGAGGAAATTGAAAAACGCATCAACGACGTAAAAAATAAATTGTTTGTGTTCAGAAGCAAACGTGTGCGTCCCTCAACGGATGATAAGAGCCTGCTCTCGTGGAATGCATTGATGAATATAAGCCTGTCTAAAGCAGGGCTCGCACTAAAGAATGATAATTACCTGCGTCGTGCAAGAGAACATGCCGATTGGATGCTGACACATTTTCATCAAGGCGATTTGTTACTGCATGTTTGGAAAAATGGTATCGCGCGCATACCCGCAAAGCTGGATGACTATGCATATCTTATACAGGCATTATTACAGCTTGCATCTGCCTGCGGAGAAAATGAATGGATTGTGAAAGCTGCAGGACTTACAGAAAAAGTATTAGCTGATTTCGGGCATAGAAATCAAGGAGGAGTGTTTTATTATTACACTTCACAAAAACAAAATGACATTCCCGTACGCAAGGTGGATTTATACGATAGCGTTACGCCTTCGGCTAACGCGGCTATGGCGCAAAACTTATGGACGCTGGGTATGTGCATGGAAAAAACGGAATGGCTGGAGACATCATCGCAAATGCTTCAAAATGTGTATGTTCAGGCTTCACATCATCCTTATTTTTTCAGCTACTGGGCTACATTAATACAACGCTATTCAACACAGCCTAAAATTATTGTTTGTACGGGAAAGGGTGCAATGGATTATCAAATAAGCATTAACGGGCATTATATGCCAAATACCTATACAGTCACTTCACAAAAAGAAATATCTGAGTTGCCGATTTTAGAAAAAAAATTTTTTACCGATAAAATTACTATTTTTGTATGCAATGAGCAGGCATGCTTAGCGCCTGTTAACAGTATTGACGAACTATTACGGGTATTAAAACAATAAAAGTATCTTTTAAAAGAGGGGGATTTCTTGTTAAAAAAAGATTAGAAAATTTCGTATTTTTTTTCTGAAATTTGCATTTCTGAAAAAAAATCCAAATATTGTGCATCGGTTTTGTGGGTATATATCATTTGTAATGAAAAAATTACTTTATTTGCATAAGGCAAACAAGGCAAAAAACAATAATTAGCAGTATGAAAAAAACTTCCTTGAGGGCTTCGGCTTTAGCACTGCTCGTAATAGCTGCAAGTTGCGGAAAACCGGGTTCCGGAGGCCAATTAGTAGGCGACCAAACGACTTTAAACTATAAAGCGCCTGTGCCGCTTGGCACGGTATATGTTCCGTCTGGACAATATAAAATGGGCGCAAGCGACGAGGATGTACGCGGCAGAAATGACGCTACATTACACAACGTTCAGGTAGTGGGCTTTTACATGGACGCTACCGAAATTTCAAATGCTGAATATCGCCAGTTTACAAATTGGGTGCGTGATTCCATAGCGCATACGATACTCGGCGATTTCAAAGATAACCCGGATGGTACCCAACGTCTTGATATGAGCAAACGTATCAACTGGAAAGACCCCGATTTGCAAGACCAGCTTGCTGCTATGTATCTCACCGCCGAACAATCAGGCTGGGGCAGAAAAGAAATAGATGCTTCTAAATTGATTTACAGTTATAAATACTTTGATTTCGAAGAAGCCAACCGTCATCCCGACCAACCCCCCGCTAATTATGTTCGCACTATAAATGTTAAATCCTATCCGGACACATCAGTTTGGGTGCGCCAGTTTTCTTATTCATTTAATGAACCGATTGCACGCCAGTATTTCTGGTTTACCGGTTTCAATAAATATCCTGTTGTTGGTGTTAATTGGTATCAATGCAATGCATTCTGCAATTGGCGCACACAATTGTGGGCTTCAGATCGCGAAAAGTATCATCAATATACCGAAAGCAGGTTCCGCCTTCCTTCCGAACAGGAATGGGAATGGGCTGCACGCGGAGGTCGCAACCAATCTCCTTATCCATGGGGTGGTCCTTATATAGTTAATAAGAAAGGCTGCTACCTTGCTAACTTCAAGCCTCAGCGCGGTAACTATGCTGCCGATGGCGGATTATATACTGTACCGGTGGATAAATATTATCCTAACGATTACGGCTTATATAATATGTCGGGCAACGTTTCAGAATGGACAGCCTCCGCTTATAATGGCGGCGCCTATCAGCAAATCATGGATTTGAACCCCAGTCTATCCTATAATGTACAGGCAAGCGATCCTACATGGATGAAACGCAAAGTAGTGCGTGGCGGCAGTTGGCGCGATGTGGCTTATTATTTACAGGTAAGCACCCGCGATTACGAATTTGCCGATACTGCTAAAGCGTATATCGGTTTCCGTTGCATTTATACTGAAGTAGCTCCTGCTTTAACCAATAGGGAGGGTCGTTAATTATTGATTCTATTTTGACACATAACTTTTTTTATAACTTCAAACCAACTAACAAACAGTAAAGAGTATGAATTCTGTAGCATTGTTTTTTGAAACCAAACAAGGTAAATACGTTAAAAATCTAATCATTGGACTTGGGGCATCCGTGGTGTTGTTGGGAGCCCTTTTTAAAATACAACACTGGACAGGCGCAGGTGTTATGCTAACTGCAGGTATGTGTACCGAAGCCTTCATCTTTGCTATGTTAGGGCTGCTTCCGCCACACAAAGATTACTATTGGGAACGCTACTATCCCAACCTGGATGAAAATCCCCATATCGAAGCCTATCGCAAGGGTGAGGTGTTTGATTCTACCAGGCAAGGTTCTTCATCCCGCTCTCTTGATAAAATGCTTGAAGAAGCTCAGTTGAACCCCGCTAATTTGCGCCGTTTAAATGAAAACTTTCAGCGTTTCGGTCAAACTGTGGACCAAATAAAAGACATAAGCAATGCTACCGCTGCTACAGAAACCTATTCTCAAAGCGCCCGTGAAGCTGCGGAAGCGCTTGGCGAAATGAAAAATACATTTGTAGGAGCTACCCGCACCATGAGTTCTTTTAACGCAGCTGCTGATGACACTACAAAATTTCATGAGCAGGTTGTTGTATTATCCCGCAACCTCGGCACGTTGAACCAGATTTATGAAGTGGAATTGTCTGATGCCAACAACCATCTTAAAGCTATGAACCGTTTTTACAGCAATCTTGTAAATGCATCGGATGCTATGGCTTCCAGTGCTCAGGATGCCAACAGCGCAAAAGAGCAAATTGCACTCCTTGCTAAAAACCTCGGCACGTTGAACCAGATTTATGGCAATATGCTTTCGGCAATGCAAGGGCGTTAAAAAATTTTTAAAGAACTATAAAATATTTATTTTAATCGGGCGTTTTAAAATAAGTTAACTATAATAACTAAAAGTTAAAAGATAAATAATGGGTATTCCTAAGGAGCCAAGGCAGATAATGATAAACCTGATGTACCTTGTTTTAACGGCACTGCTGGCGCTAAACGTATCAAATGAAATCTTAAATGCATTCCGTGTACTTACTGATAGCATTAATAAATCAAATAGTTCCATTGATAATAAAACAACAGCAGTTTATGACCAGATAGTTGCTAATGAAAAAGCTCCCGGTAAATTTGAAAAGGTTCATCCGTTCAAAGTAAAAGCTGATTCTGTAAAAAAAGCGGCTGATTCTATGGTCGTGTACCTTGGTCAATGGAGGGATAGGGTAATAGCCGCTGCGGGAGGCTGGGACAGAGACAGCAGCCAGGAAAAGGGAGTTTGGGAGAAAGATAGTACCCCTACCAGGATGGATAATATTGATGCTACAACCAATCTGTTGGTTGATAATAAAGGCGGAGATACGCTAAGAAACAAATTGCGTGAATTGCGTAAATATTTTCTGGGAATAGTAAATCCCAAAGATGCTGCTGATATCCGACCGTTAATGTCGCTGAAAGTAGATACCAATGTTAAGCCGACCGATAATAACCCGACGGGCAATTGGTCGCGGGGTTATTTTGAGCACATGCCTGCTATTGCAGCGTGTGCCTTGCTAGCAAAATTCCAGAACGATGTGCGCAGCAGCGAAGCCCTTGTTATCAATACCTTGTATGACGAAGCCCACCTTACCGATATTAAATTTGATACGATTACGGCTATTGCGGTTCCAAAAACCACCTATGCTTTGGAAGGTGATAAAATTGAAGCCTCAATATTGCTCGCTGCTTTTAATAAAAGCAACAAGCCAATAGTAACTGTAACTCAGGGTGGCGGTTCTCACAAAGATGCTGTAAATGGCATAGTACCTTGGGAAACCTTGGCGCACGGCACGGGTTTGCAAACAGTGAAAGGAAATATTGTGCTGAATACAGAAAACGGAACCATAACAAGACCATGGACATTTGATTATGTGGTAGGAACTACCGGAGCCTCACTGCAGCTTGACAAAATGAATGTGTTTTACATAGGCGTTCCTAATCCTGTTACTGTGAGCGCAGCCGGATACTCTGTGGAAGATGTTTCATTGAAACTCCCTTCAAGTGCTTCGCAAAATCCCGGGACTGCCGGAAAAGGACATTTTGATATTACAGTGACACAGGCAGGTAAAATAGATGTGGACATTATGGCTAAGTCTAAAGACAAAAATGGGGCTCCAATAAAAGTAAGCACTATACCCATCCGTGTAAAATATATTCCTGACCCGGTAGCCAAGGTAGGTGGTAAATCGGGTGGAACTATGTCCGCAGCCTCATTTAGAGTTCAGATAGCTCCTGCTGCTGAATTAAAAGATTTTGATTTTGATGCAAGGTTTCAGGTTGTCAGTTTTTCATACAGTATGTTACCCAAGGGCAAGGAATATCAGGGACCATATATTGTTAACAATGCAAATGGTTGTAGATTTACTGATAATGCTTCCATAACAAAGTTAATGGACAAAGCAAGACCGGGAGATAAAGTATTTATTGAAGATATTAAGGCTATTGGTCCCGATAAGCGACCAAGAACTTTATCTACTATAATTTTAACGCTTAATTAATTTATATTTTTTAAATTATAAGGATATGAGAATCCTACATTCATACAGATTAACGACAGTGGCAATTATGCTTTTTTCAGGAAGCATGGCATTTGCGCAGGGTAGTACCGATTACCCGACCGAAGGAACCAGCAGTGGAGCTGTGAATGCTAACTGGCAGCCCTCATTAGTAAAGGATGGTGTTGTTGACAGGGTGCCTCACCTTAGCCAGCCCATTCCCTGGCAGCCAATACGCGAAGCAGATGTAATGTGGAAAAAACGGGTATGGCGCGAAGTTGATACTCGCGAAAAGCAAAATATTGCTTTCCGTTACCCTGGAGATGAAAATACAGGCGGCGGTTATTTCATAGAAATTCTTATTGATGCCATTAAGAAGGGCAAAATAAAAGCCTATTCTAATTTTGATGACCGCTTTACTTCCGCCATGACAAAAGACCAGTTGATGGAAGTTGTAGGTGGAAAGGTAGATTCAGTACCGGTTGTAGACCCCGTGACAGGTATCGAAACCATTAAAATAAAGCATACGGATTTTAATCCTGATGATGTTACCAAGTATAGAATAAAGGAGGACTGGATTTTCGACCGGAATCAAGGGAAAATGGTAGTAAAAATAATAGGCATAGCGCCCTATAAAGATATATTCAATGATGATGGTAGCTATCGTGCATCGCAGGCGTTATTTTGGTTGCATTATGAGGATATTCGCGGATTGCTTGCCAATTATGAGGTGTTCAATCCTCAAAACGATGTTTTAAGGATGACATGGGATGAATTTTTTGAAAACCGTTACTTTTCAAGCCGCATTATAAAAGTTAGCAATCCTTTCAATGCTTCCTTTAAAGAAGAGAATTTGTCTAACATGGAATCCCTGTATGAAGCACAACGTGCATCAGAGCAAATATTTAATAAGGAACATGATATGTGGGTTTATTAATAGCACAAAAAAACTTGAAAAGCGCTGCCAAATGGCGGCGCTTTTTTGATTTAAGGGAAAAAAGTGATTTTTTAAATAATAAATTGCAAAAACTATCAATAACAGAATGAAAAGCGGAGAGAAGCCTGTATTGGAAGTATGTATATCTCCTGCCTTGCTGCATTTGTATGATACAAGGGGCGCGGTAGTGGTTATTATTGATATTTTCCGTGCAACCTCCACTATTATAGCTGCATTGCATAATGGTGCCAAATGCGTGATACCTGTTGCTTCGGTAGCTGAGTGTATAGAGTTGGGCAGCCATATTGAAAACAGCATAACCGCAGGCGAAAGGGAAGGAAAGATTGCCCCGGGTCTGCAGCATGGTAATTCCCCGCTGGAATATCCCCGCCAATTCGTTGAAGGGAAAACACTCGTACTTACAACTACAAACGGCACACGGCTGCTGCACATGGTAAAAGATGCTTCTGTTATAGTCATTGGTTCTTTCCTCAACCTTGATGCAATATGCCGTTATTTATCGCGCCAGCAAAAAAATGTATTGCTTGCCTGCGCCTCATGGAAAGACAGGTTTAATCTTGAAGATACCCTATTTGCAGGTGCCGTTGTAAATGCCTCAGAAGATTGGTTTGACATCAATTGCGACAGTGCAAGAGCTGCAAAATATCTGTACCAGTCTGTAAATACCGGCAAGATCATTGATTTTTTAAAAGACAGTTCCCACTATAGGCGCCTTTCCCGCTACAATTTGGAAAAGGACATGGAATATTGCACCACTCCCAATTTACACCCCATAGTCCCTTTCCTTAGAGACAGGGAGTTAGTGATTGACAATTTGCATTAGGAACGATGACAAAATAAATCTCACCATCTGACTTGTTCTTTCCCATTTTTCTACGTCATCAAATCTTTAAATATGTTTGATATTACCTCGCTATCAATTATTTTCATTTGCCTCGGTGAGGACTCCGCCGTTCGCAGCTTTTCTTCCTTGAAAAAAAGAAAAATAACTGCGCCATATGGTAGAATTTATTTCGTCATCGTTCCTTAGTTCTCCTTTAAAAATGGGTTGTATCTTTTTTCATCAATGATACGTGTAGACTCGCCGTGCCCTGAAAAGACAGTTGTATCATCGGGCAATATAAAAAGCTGCGTGCGGATACTGTTTATGAGCGTATCGAAATCTCCCCCCGGCAGGTCAGTTCTTCCTATACTCCCTGCGAATAAAACATCCCCTGCTATCACCCAATTACCCTTAGGGTAGTAAAAGGAAACACTGCCCGGCGAATGCCCGGGAGTAAAATAAACCTCCAAAGTATCTTCGCCCAAAACGAGTGGTTTACCCTCTTCTATAAAAAAGGTGGGTTTAGGCGCTTCTTTGAGGTCAAAGCCGAATAACATTGCGGAAGCAGGCCCGGCATTAAGTAAGGGAATTTCTTTTTTATGTATGCCAAAGGGAATATTGTATTTATCAATTAATGCCTGCACACCGAGTATGTGGTCTATGTGGGTATGGGTATTTATAATAGCCTGTGGCTGTAAATCGTTTTTGGATATATAGTCTGTAAAGTGCTTTATTTCATCGCTTCCATACATGCCGGGGTCTATAATCCAGCACTGTTTTTGATGGTTGAAAAGGATATAGGTATTTTCTTCAAAGGGGTTAAAAGTGAAAAATGCGGCATTTAACATCTCGGTATGGTATTTTTTCAGTAATTTAGAATTGCAAACTTAAGAGCTAAATATTATTAAACAAGTTAAAAGTAACGATAGAGGGGACGGTCTTAATAATTGCAGTATTATTAGGAGCAGGATAAGTATGAAGTACAGGGTAATATTTTTTGTAGCGGTATGTGCTTTTTTTATAGCTCCCATAAAAACGAGGGCTCAGGCAAACCTTGAAGTATTCGGTGATAACCGTATTCAATACAGGAAGTTTGATTGGAAATATTTTGATACCAGGCACTTTCGTATTTATCATTACGACCGGGCAGGAAAACAATTAGGTCGTTATGTATCGGAAGAAGCGGAAAATAATATAAAGGTCATTGAAAAGAAGCTCGGCGGGCAATTTCCAAAGCGGTTTAATATTATACTCTACAACAATTACGATGAATACCGCCAAACGAATATAGGTCTGAAGGAAGAATCCCAGATTCTTGAAAATACGCCCGCAGGTACTGTGGACCTTGTGGGTGACAAATTGGTCGTTTACTTTACCGGCGAGCATGGCGACCTGCGCCACCAGATACGTGCAGGTATGGCGCGGGTAGTAATGGAGCGCATGATTTTCGGAGATAATTTCAAAAAAATGGTAAAGAACGCTTTATTGCTTAATCTTCCTGCATGGGTTACGGAGGGTTATATATCCTATCTTGTTGACGGCTGGGATACTAAAGCCAATACCGCATGGAAAAACCTGCTTGACGCAAGGCCTGATGCAGGGTTCTTTGAATTATCAGAACAATATCCCGAGCTTGCCGGAAAGGCATTCTGGAAGTTTGTATCCGACCAATACGGAGATGCTGCGGTGAAAGACCTGCTTTATACTATCCAATTAAAAACGAGCCTTAACAAAGGAATGAAGGAGCCTGAAACGCTTAACATGAAAATAAAAAAGGCTTATGATTCGTGTATCAGTTTTTATGAAAATGTCTATGCAACCGATGCTTTGAACCAGGAGTCGCCGGATAGCGCTAAGGGGCTTATTACACTCTTTGTACCTAAAGATAACAGCACACTGAGAAATATAAAAGTGTCACCCAACGGTAAGGACATTGCTTATGTAGTATGGAAAGACGGTGAGTTTACAGTGTATCAGCAAAAGACTTCCAATGAGCAGGAGGCTTCCGCTTTGCTTGAGGGCGGAAGAAAAGACCTTAGCGAGCAAACCGACCCGAACTACCCGCTTATCGCATGGTCTAATACGGGCTATAAACTTGCTATCCTGTATAAAAAAGGTTCTAAAACCTGCCTCAGGATATATAACTCGGTTAAAGCAAAAATCGAGAATTATACAATTCCCGGAAACCGTTTTGACAGGGTACTTGGTATGACATTTATGGAAGATGATGACAAAATTGTTTTTTCAGCTATCAAAAAAAGCCAGACTGATTTATACACCTTTACGATAAAGGGTTCGAAAATGGCTAACATCACTAATGATGCCTGGGATGATATTGAACCCTCTTATGTAAGCGGAGGGTCAAGGCAGGGAATCTTATTTTTATCCAACAGACCAATCCCTAATATTGATGCGCCTATCGGTGTGAACGAATTACCTACCGGTCAGATGAACGTGTTTTTTTACAACACAAAGACCAAGAGTACGCAACTCATGCAATGCACTGATGTGAAGACAGGGCATATAACCCAGCCTACGCAATACGGGTTTGATAATTTCGCTTACCTGTATGATGGCAACGGAATACAAAACAAATACGTGGTGGTTTTCGGCAGGGATATTCATAATATGGATTCGGCATATTCTTTACCGGTAACGAATTATTCAGAAAACATAATCAGCCATCAATATAACCTTGCAAGCGATGAAGCTGCTGATGTAGTGCAGGAGGGAGATGAATATCATGTTTATTTTCATAAGTTGGTGATGCCCGATGTAAATGCTGAGCAGAAGAAATTAGTCCCCGGTATTTTATCTCGGGAAAAACCTGAAGTTAAACATCAAAGCGCTAATACAAGGCTGCCCTACAGAATGGGAAAATATGTTGAAGAGGAAGCCACTAAGCCGGAAATAAAAAGTGGCAATGCTTTTCAATCTGAGTTTACGGATACAACCACTGCACCCACACATGCCGTTAAAAATCCCAACAACATTTATAATGCGAATGTGCAGACAATTACTGAAGACAGTTCTTCCTTATCAGAGGTTACAGACAGCGCATACCTAAAAATGAAGCCTGCAAATTACAGACTTAGTTTTAAGCCCGACAATTTTACAGTGAGGCTTGATAATAGCATTTTATTTACACAATACCAGTCTTTTGCGGCAAACGGGGGAGTATATTCCAACCCCTCATTAAGTGCGCTGGCGACACTAAGTATTAATGAACTTATGGAAGACTACCGGCTCACTGCCGGATTCCAGTTGCCAACGAATATAGACGGCTCTACTTATTTTTTACAATATCAGAATTTCAGGAATAGACTGGATTGGGGTATGTTGTATTTGCGCAACACGATAAATCAGGATATACCCGTAGCATATGTTGATAATTCGAACCATGTGGTTTACGAAAAACTACAGAATTTTAAAACCATTTCCAGTATGGTGCAGGGAGATTTTAGCTACCCGTTCGACAGGGTGAGAAGTCTCCGTTTTCATACGGCATTGCGTCAGGATAAGCTGGTGCAGAAAGCGCAAGACACCTTGAGCCTGAGTTATGAAGTGCAAAACGCCACGCAGTACTGGTCGCTGAGCAGGTTGGAATATGTATTTGATAATACGATTAGTCCTGTATTGAATATCAGGTATGGCTTCCGTTATAAGTTTTATGCAGAGTATCTTTACGGACTAAATAACGGTAATAAAGGTTGTTACAATTTCGGCTTGGATTTTCGGACTTATCAAAAGCTGTATAAGAATTTTATTTGGGCTACAAGACTTGCTTATGCTCATTCAGATGGCAGCCAGGAAGTTGTATATTATTTGGGCGGTGTGGACAATTGGATTAGCCCCAAGTACGATTATGCCAATACGCCAAACGGTAACTATGGTTTTCAATCTCTTGCAACGAGTTTGCGTGGGTATGAACAAAACGCTGCAAATGGAAATAATTTTGCTGTGCTCAATACAGAGTTGCGTTTACCTGTATTAACTACATTCCTGAAGCGCCCGGTACAATCAGCCATACTCAAGAATTTGCAGTTAGTAGGGTTTGTGGACGCAGGCTCTGCCTGGAGCGGTTTTTTGCCCAGTGCATCAAGTTCATCCAATACGTTCAATTTTCCTTCTGCCTATTATCCCGGAAGCGGCTTGAATAATGTATTCCTGAGCCTTACAGTTCCGAACAGCAATGGATTGAAGTTGGGTTATGGAGCGGGGCTGCGTACTACCTTGCTCGGATATTTTGTTCGCTGCGATGCTGCATGGAATATTGACGGGCTTAAGAAGCCCATGATTACTTTCGCATTAGGCACTGATTTTTAAAAAATAGCTTTCACTGACCTTTTTTCGGAGCATTCCTGAATACAATCGCCAGGTAAAAAAAGACGAGTAAACTTGTAATGGAAGAAAGGATGAAAACCAAGGGTGCGCCGCTTTTATACCATATTAGTCCCGCAACCGAACTTGCCAACATCGTGCAGATACTCTGAAAACCTGTGAACGTACCGATAGCAGTGCCTGTATCTTTTTTATCGGCTATGTTTGATATCCACGCCTTCGAAACGCCATCGGTTGCTGCCGCATAAACACCATATAGCAGAAAGAGCAGAAAGAAAATATAAAGGTTATGATTTATCGCCATGCCAAAATAGACCGATGAAAATATAAACAAACCCAACAGCATTACATTCCTGAAACCTATTTTATCTGCCAGCACCCCAAGCGGATAAGAACATGCAGCATAAACAATATTGTAAAAAACATAGATGCCTATTATATAGGTGTCGCTCAGCCCGGCATCTTTCATTTTTAATAAAAGAAAATAATCGCTGCTATTGAATAGCGTAAAAACTAAAAGCCCTGCTACTAACTTTTTGTATTGTAGCGGACTGCTTTTCCAATATTTTAGAAACGCCCAAAAACTGTATGTGCCTTTAGTTTTTATCGGTTGAGGCTCTGTTTTTTTCTTTTCTTTCAGCAGGAAAAGCAAACCTACAGAAAGCATACCCGGAATAAATGCAATATAGAACAGTGATTTGTAATGCGCAGGAGCATAGTATAGATAGCAAAGCGCCAGCAGAGGACCTATTACTGCGCCCATAGTATCCATTCCCCTGTGGAAGCCAAATACTGCCCCCTTTGTTTCGGGAGTAGCCTGGTCTGATAACATGGCATCTCTTGCCCCGGTGCGTAAACCTTTTCCAAACCTGTCTAACGTTCTGGCACTGAATATCCATAACGGGAAGGTCAGTATGGCGAGCATTGGTTTTGAAATAGCTGCAAGAAAATATCCCCACCTGATGAAAGGTAGTCTCACGCCTTTTCTATCAGAGAGATTCCCGAAATATCCTTTACTCAATCCTGCGGTGGCTTCGGCAACACCTTCCAGTATCCCGATAAGCAATACCGAAAAACCAATGGTTCTTAAATAAATCGGCATGATAGGGTAGAGCATTTCACTGGCGACATCCGCAAACAGGCTCACCAAAGAAAGTATCCATATAGTGCGTGTCAGTACTTTTTTCAAGGTATGAAATGGCGTTTAAACTTACAATTTACCAACATACTGAACCATAATTTAAAGTTGAGCATTATTCAACCTTTGCTCAAGAAGTATGAATGAACGTTAGAGCACCTTATTTGACCTCTACTTCATCATTTAGCCTGCCAAGCCTTGCCGTAACTTTTGCGGTTGTGATTTTCGTCAAAAAACCAAGCCCCAAAATAGGTCTGATAATTTTTGTCTTATACTGTGGGTAAAAAACCACATCATAGCCGGGGTTTGCCTTCATTAATTCATAAAGTGCGTAATTTACAGTCTGGTCAGCTACAGCATTCCCGATTATGGGTATGCTTGCTACACTTATTGCAGCCGAGCCGCCGTCAATTGTACCTGTCTTTTTAGTAAAAAATCTTTTAAAATCTATGTACAGTATTTTTACCGTTTTTGCTTCTCCAACCACTTGTTCGGATAGGGTGAAATCTTTTCTATAAAATTGTACTTTAGTATTTGGTTCTCTCATTGTTCTGTTAATCGAAGTGCAGCTTGTAATGGCTATAAGTACAAACCCGGTTAAAAGAAATGCTTTCAGAGATTTTTTCATTATAACTTGTTTAATTTTTTAGAGGAGTACTGTTATATATGGCTCAAATGTAGCATGAGTTTATGAGAATCCATAATTTGAGCCCATTCCGGCACTTTCAGAGATTCACGCCGAACAGTTATTTTTTATTTTGTGAAGGCAATGCTCTATGGGATAATTTATATTTCGCAAGCAGTACCAAAGGTTGGCGGGCAAGTAGCTTGTGCATGGGATGAGTGGACGCTACCGACGACGTCTGAAAAGCGATGTAGGAGGTTTAAGACGATCGGTTTTCTTTGAATATAAGGGCTGCCCCATTATAGCATGAGGGTATGGGGAACTATTCCAAATCAACTTTTCCAACTCATCCCTGTTTCCTATAATGGATGCCCTGTAGTAAACCGCGGAGGGCTCAAATATACCTTTCGTTTTATTATACTTTTGATAGTGCGCTTCCCACAATTCCTGCTTATCATCTTCACTAAGAATAAACAATCTGCTGTAAGGAGCGCACATGGATACGAAGAACGCGTGATCCGGCAACTGCATCACATTTCCTCCGTTTGGATGATCCCCTTTTTTCTTCTTCATCGGACAATCGTACTTCCATAAGATATTGAAACTGCCGTCAGGGTAAACGGTGTCGTCCAGTACCAAAATCTGGGGCAATGAATCTTTATTACACCTGTTGTTGTTAAACAGGCAGATGTGCCCATCATCGGTTAGCCGGCAGGAATGTTGCCAGCAGAATGTTGGTATCTCCTGTTCCGACTTACTGCCTTGTCCCAGGTTACCGTCATAAACTGCAACGACCTCGCCACTTGGGTATTTTACTTTAAGGATACTATTGGTATTCCTGTAGCTCACGTACAGGAAATTATTCTTCTCATCAAAACAGAATGAATTTTGATGCTCTTCAATGGTATCTTTGCCGCTGATTTCGTCGCTCTCCACATGGTTTCTTACGTCCTTGCCTTTATAGTAATCTGCCTCATTCCACGACCATACCACAACACCCCGGCTATCGAGCTCCAATAGTTTGCCGAAGCTACCCTTACTGTGTTTTTCGGTAGTATATTTTAGAGTTGTATCACCATCGGAGGAAGCAATATACAAGCCGCTGTCGGCAGGCGAAAAATAGCGCCATTCCAATTGCTCTGTGCTGCATCCTGAAACCATATAATGTCCATTTTTGAGTTTGGTAAGCTCATGGTCATAAAAACCCGATGACTTCCATAAAATGTTTCCGTCATAGTCCACCTCATAAGCTGCGCCATGTTCTTCGTGTGCGATAATAAATGTTATTGTGCCTTGCTGCGTCATCTTCAAATCACGAACGCGGCTGTTTTCGATATGCATACGGTCAATGTCGGGGAGATACCATACAGCATTACCGCTCATATCGTACAATATTCTGCTGGTATCTAAAAAAACAAAGGCGTCTTTGTATTCATCAGCTTTTTTACGCACACTAAGGCGGCTATAATTGGTGTCTAAAGCGGAGTTCAACAATGTGGCAAAATGGTAAAACGGGCTTTGGGTTATTTTTTTCTTTTTGTCAGTACTTTCCACCCGCCAAGTGTAGTCTCTGCCCCAGAACGGCATTTCAGCCACTACCTTGTTAGTCCTGCTGGTGAGCGATAAGATAAGATGTTGCTCAAATTCAGTATCCGAATGGCAAATACCCTCTGCGATTTTTATTGTGTATTTTTTTACATGCTCAACGGGAGGGAAGGTAAAGCCTGCTATCCTGTAATTCAACACACGTCCGCCGGAAGGAAAGACGACTGAATCGGCTCTGCCGGGGTTTATTGCAGGTAAATGGGTTTTGCCTGTAGCTGCACACTTGAACAGTAGCAAAAGCGCTACCAGGCGAATTACTTTTTTCATAGTGTAGTATAGTGTATAGTATAGTGACAGTAATTCCAAAGGAAAGTTACAACAGTAACTATAAATTTTTTTTGATTGAGTTATAGGATTTTTATAATTAAATGTAAGTATTACAGTATCAAATAGTTCTGTATGATTGGCATATAAGTGTCTTAAAAATATATGTAACTTCCTTATGGCAGAGGGAAAAATATTCGAAGAAACAGGTTATAGAATAAGCGCTTAATGGTGCGTCATGTTGGTATTCAAAGGCACAACTGTATTGCTTTGGTTGCCGCTAAATCCACGAGAGGGAGACTGTGGCTCGGCTGGGATGGAGGTTAGCGTTAGCGCCTGTGTCCTCCACCACCATGTCCACCACCATGGTATCCTCCGTGGTATCCCCGGTCATAGCTATGCCCGTAATAACCACGTCCGTAATATCCGTAATAATGAGGGTAACCGTAATAACCCCACCCATAATACGGATAGTACGGATAATATGGATAATCATAATAATCACCATAATATCGGTCGTAGTATGCAGGGGGAACATATGCCCCAACGCCCACCCGTAAATGTGGGTGGTACCATTCGTGCCCGTAACCACGCCCATGTCCTCTATGTGGTGCAGCTACTGCATTAGTGCTTGTTACTGCTGACAATATCATTGTCAAAAAAGCAATCATCCTGAGTTTCATAACTTTAGTATTTTGCTCCGGTTAAATCGGTACAATATGCTTGCCGTCAATCTAAAAAATGGCATCAAAACGGACTCTTTTAACAATATTTCAACCCCGGAAACAACCAGTATATTTTGTGTTATAGCAACAGAGGGCAATTTATATTTCGCAGGCAGGACCACGCTTTGCAGGGAGACCAAAATCAAACATAACAGCACTTCTTTCTCGCGATTTCAATATGGTTCTACGGCAGAGTACGAACTGCTTTGAGAGCAGGCAGGATGGTTGATTTTAACCATGATTGATTTTCTACCTCTATTACCCCACACTATAAAAAACTTAATGCAAGTGTAGATATTATCTATGTCGGCTTAGCTAACAAGTACGAGGGAATTGCCATAATTTTATCCATCGAAACAATTTAGTAAATTATAAAGTATGGAAAATAATACACCGCAAAATACATCGGCTAATAATAAGGACGCAGGGAAGTGCCCATTTTCCGGTGGAGTTCTAAAACAAAGTGCAGGCAGTGGCACGGGAAACCGTGACTGGTGGCCCAATCAGTTAAAATTGAATATTCTCCGTCAAAACTCTTCCTTGTCCAATCCGATGGGTGAGGCATTCAACTACGCTGAGGAATTCAAGAGTCTCAATATTGATACCTTGAAAAAAGATATTTTCGATTTGATGACCACGTCCCAGGATTGGTGGCCTGCCGACTACGGTCATTATGGTCCGTTCTTTATCCGGATGGCCTGGCACAGCGCAGGTACTTACCGCATATCTGACGGCCGCGGTGGTGCGGGTTCCGGAACCCAGCGCTTTGCGCCTCTGAACAGTTGGCCTGACAATGCGAACCTCGACAAGGCGCGATTGCTACTTTGGCCGGTCAAAAAAAAATACGGCAAGAAAATTTCATGGGCAGACCTGATGATCCTAGCGGGCAATTGCGCCCTTGAGTCAATGGGCTTCAAGACCTTCGGTTTCGGTGGTGGACGCGAGGACGTTTGGGAACCTGAGGAGGACATCTATTGGGGTTCTGAAAAGGAATGGTTGGGAGATAGTCGTTATACCGGCGACCGGGAACTGGAGAATCCTCTTGCTGCTGTTCAGATGGGGCTGATTTATGTGAATCCGCAAGGTCCTAACGGAACACCTGACCCACTTGCGTCTGCCCGTGACATCCGTGAGACCTTTGGCCGTATGGCGATGAATGACGAAGAAACCGTTGCGCTAATTGCCGGCGGGCATACCTTCGGCAAAACCCATGGTGCTGCCGATCCGGGTAAATATGTTGGTCGGGAACCCGCAGCTGCCGGCATTGAGGAACAAAGCCTCGGCTGGAAAAACACATTCGGCAGCGGTAATGGCGACAACACGATTACAAGCGGACTTGAAGGAGCATGGACCAAGACGCCAACAAAGTGGAGCAACAATTACTTTGAAAATCTCTTCGGCTACGAATGGGAACTGACAAAGAGCCCGGCTGGTGCACATCAGTGGAAACCGAAAGGTGACGCGGGCGCCGGTACTGTGCCTGATGCGCATGATGCTTCAAAACGTCATGGACCCTTTATGCTGACCACTGACCTTGCGTTGAGAATGGACCCTGCCTACGAGAAAATTTCAAGACGCTTTTACGAGCATCCGGATCAGCTCGCAGATGCTTTCGCCCGCGCATGGTTCAAACTGACACATCGCGATATGGGTCCACGTGCCCGCTATCTCGGTACTGAGGTACCTGCCGAAGCGCTGATATGGCAAGACCCCATACCGGCCGTTACGCATAAACTGATTGACGATAATGACATTGCTGCACTGAAGAGTAAGCTGCTTGCTTCAGGACTTTCTGTATCCCAACTCGTTTCTACCGCATGGGCATCAGCATCAACGTTCCGCGGCTCCGACAAACGCGGTGGTGCAAATGGTGCACGCGTCCGTCTTGCCCCGCAGAAAGATTGGCAGGTCAACAATCCGGCTCAACTGGCTAAAGTATTAGTTATACTTGAGGGTATCAAAAAGGAGTTCAACGGTGTTCAGTCAGGCGGTAAGATGGTTTCGCTGGCTGATCTGATAGTCCTGGGCGGATGTGCCGGCATTGAGCAAGCTGCAAAGAATGCAGGACATGATTTGAAGGTGCCTTTCACGCCGGGACGTGCTGATGCATCGCAAGATCAAACCGATGTTGAATCATTCGCCGTTCTCGAGCCGAATGCAGATGGGTTTCGCAACTACATAAAGACCAAATACACGGTATCGGCAGAGGAAATGCTGGTGGACAAGGCACAACTCCTGACGCTAACTGCGCCTGAGATGACAGTTCTCGTTGGTGGTATGCGTGTGCTGAACACGAACTTCGACCAGTCTCAATACGGGGTCTTTACTAAGCGTCCGGAGGCGCTCACCAATGACTTCTTTTTGAACCTGCTCGATTTGGGCACTAAGTGGAACGCGACTTCGGACTCCCAAAACGTTTTTGAGGGTCGTGATCGCATAACAGGTGAACTCAAATGGAAAGGCACTCGTATCGATCTCATCTTTGGTTCTAATTCAGAGCTTCGGGCGCTTGCCGAAGTTTATGCTTGCGAGGATTCCGGGAAAAAGTTTGTACATGACTTTGTCGCGGCATGGAGCAAGGTAATGAACCTTGACCGCTTTGACTTGGACTGATTTCAGTGCCGTGTTATTTAATTTTAAAAGGTTGTCTGACAACAGCCACCTTTTTCATTGCCATGATAAATAGGTGAATTATATTTTCTTGACACTTAAGGGCATCATCATTCAAATACAACCGACTCAATAACTACTGGGTCTAATGGCTGGTCTGATGCAGTGGTAGGCACTGCCCCGATAGCAGCAACAATATCCATTCCTTTTACCACACGCCCGAATGCGGTATGTTTCGAATTCAAGAAATGGTTATCGGCGAGGTTAATAAAGAACTGGCTGCCATTTGTATTGCGTCCGGCATTTGCCATAGATATGGTTCCTGCGGCATTGCTGTTTGTTGGTCCTATTTCATCATCAAATTTGTACCCCGGTCCGCCGGTACCCCACATGTTTTTTTGCGTTTCATCTTTAGTGAGCGGGTCTCCGCCTTGTATCATAAAGTTACTGATGATACGATGAAACTTTACGCCATTGTAAAACCCCGATTTTGCCAGTTTAACAAAGTTGCTAACCGTGTTTGGATTTTCCTTTTCAAAAAAATCTATCACTATATCGCCTTTGTTTGTTTTGATTGTGCCTTCCATATTGTTGCTATTTTTTATTTTCTGAATTTATTTATTGTTTTTAGTGCCCGGAACACGCATGGAACCTGCAAATCCTTGCAAAGACGCTCCTAACGCAGCAAATATAACGCTTTTTACAACGTGGAAAAGATACTATTGCACTTGAGATTGCCTAAGTGAAGCATGAGTTCAGAGCAGAATTTAGTGCAAGTTTTAAATTCACTTGCATTCTCCTCACGGCTTACGAAATCTTAGACACGTTTTCGAATGCTGACAAGAGGATGTTCCCCCTTTCGTATACTCACCCAATCATTGAACCAGAACCCGCTCTGTATAGGTGCAGCCATCTATGATTGCGGCTGCAAAATACACTCCCGGTGGTGCATCAATCTGTAGTGCATTATCCTCATTAGTCATAGCAGTAATCTCTTTCACCTTCTCTCCGAACAGGTTGAAAATGATAAGATGCACATCTTCGTTTTGAGGAGATGTAATGTGAAGTGTGAATATTCCTTTAGTGGGATTTGGGAAGATAGCAAGGGATGTGGTTTGGGTATTGATGCTCTTTACCCCGGTGGTGACACAACTGTCTGCACTCTTAGTGCCGTGGTACGAAAAGCTGTCGAGATAAGATACTCCGCCCCACCTGCTGCCTTCGATAGTGATGGTTACGCCGGTATCTGAGGCATAAGTGATATCATGTATTACAGTACTGACCGTGTCAGCAAGAACCGCAGCACTTGTACCCGTTGTGCCGAGGTCATAGACCTGTGCCGAGATATTTACCTGGTCGCCGAATGAACCACCGGCGATGTAGGTGTTCAACACGAGCTTATGCCAGTGCTTGCTGACAAGACCCGCAACGCTGCGTGTCTGGCTAAAGCCATCGCCCCTGATATCAAAGCCGAGATTAGCAGATACAGAAACATGGACATCGTGCATGCCATCGGAAATCGGGAATGTCCATATAGCCACTCCGTAATCGGTGGTGCTGGGATTTACTATGGATGTGTCCCAAAAGAAACTGATGCTGGTAGTATTGGTATCACCTATAATGTTCTTGTATTTAGAGCAGTAGGCTGCATTATTATTTGCTACTTGTGCAACGGGTGTTCTGAGGCACCCGCCTGTTATGCCGCTATCGTTTAACTGCACCAGCAAAAACGATGAACCAGAGTATGGGTAAAAATGATGGGTCAGGTCGTTATCAGATGAAGAAACGTAGTTGTCAAAATTCACCTGCTGTGTAACAATTTGCGCGTTAGTGGGGTGGGAGAGTACTAAACTTAATATAATGAGGAAAGCGTTTTTCATACAATGCAGTTTTTGTACATCAAAATTAGGGATTGTATCCCGGATATGTGTACGACTGATAAAATAACATAGAGAAGTTAAACAAAACATCAACCAATAGGCTACCAACATAACCCTGAAAGGAAATTTACTAAATTTGAGAAAATAAAAACTAAAAGCAATCAAAATGAGAAAACTGATATTTGGCATAAATCTGACCATAGATGGCTGCTGCGACCATACCAAAGGGAATGGTAATGATGAAGTGCATGAATACTTTGCGCAGTTGATGCGGGATGCGGACACGCTGCTGTATGGCCGTAAAACCTATGAGCTGATGATACCTTTCTGGCCCGATGTTGCAAAAGACCAATCGGGGACTACAAAGGCAATGAACGATTTTGCAGATGCATTTGCGTCCATAGATAACATCGTTGTCTGCTCCCGTTCCCTGGAAAAAGCGGAAGGAAAAAATACGAGCATCATCCGCGGGAACCTAAAGGAAGAAATACTTAAGCTGAAACAACAACCGGGCGGAAATATTTCGACCGGAGGCGTAGATATACCTTCGCAGCTTATAGCGCTGGGACTGGTAGATGAATTTCATATAGTGGTGCAGCCAATAGTTGCCGGAGCAGGAAGACGCTTTTTAGATGACACGAACTTACAGAAAAGCCTGCAATTGAAACTTGTTGAGTCAAAGGTTTTTGATTCAGGATATGTTGCGCTTCATTATGTGAAACAGTGACCGACGCTTCGACTGTGCATGAAATAACCTGGTAACCCTTAATCCCTCCGCCTTCTCTTACGGTCAAGCGGAATAATTACACTATTGCCTTCCAGGTACATGCCGGCGCGCTTTATATGTTTATACGATGTGGCGTCTACTACATAGCCCACGAAAGTTAATATGGTGCCACTTGCAGCTATAAAAGCTGTAGTATGGAGGTCGGTTGTAATTGTGGCGGTAGATGCCAGTGTTAATACAATGCCTGTCAACTCAAGGCCAGAGCCAATCCTGTGCACCTTATTAAATTGTATCAATTCTGCTCCGGCTCTGTAGCGAACGCTATCAATTTGAGCATGACATACACAAGACGATAAAAGCATGAACAGTAGAATGTTTTTCATAATTATAACTTTATTTGTTGAAATTGATAATAGCGGATGTTTAATCGACCCGCCCACTCCTTATGAAACCAAGTAGTAGCGATATAATGGCAAGTACCAATAATATGTGTATTATAGAGCCTACGCTATAAACAAATGCACCTAACACCCATCCTATAATCAAGATTACCGCGAAAATGTACAATAGTGATCTCATGAAATTATTTTAGTTTTTCTAAACACTATAAAACATATGCCATCGGGTGAACC